>Ga0210020_1000020_pt1 | contig 244975 bp, 214 predicted proteins | sample CryGeymeta201514_FD_183980 | JGI IMG/M metagenome (GOLD analysis project Ga0210020, IMG submission 183980) | Groundwater microbial communities from Crystal Geyser aquifers in Utah, USA - Crystal Geyser metaG 2015-14 (SPAdes) (version 2) | ecosystem: Environmental > Aquatic > Deep subsurface >... | reverse complement strand
TTCCTGTATAATCTTTTAGAACTTTTACTTTCCCATATGAAGCTCAACATACAATTGCACTTCATTTTTCTATAGTTCCCGTATTTACAAGTACTGTAGCAACTGGTCCTAATTGCATATCAAGATGTGATTCTATAATCGTAGCTATACCATTTCTATCTGGATTTGCCTTAAGTTCTAAGATGTCAGCTGACAAGAGAATAATTTCAAGCAAATCATCAATACCAAACCCTGTTTGAGCTGAAACAGGAACCATAGGAGTGTCTCCACCCCAATCTTCTGGAGTCAAACCTCTTTCTGCGAGCTGTCCTTTTACAAAGTCAGGATTTGCCCCCTCTTTATCCATTTTATTAATAGCGACGATTACTGGTATTCCAGCTTCTTTCGCGTGAGAGATTGATTCGATTGTCTGAGGTTTTACTCACTCATCTGCAGCGACTACGAGAATTGCAATATCCGTAGATTTCGCTCATCTTGAACGCATTATAGTAAACGCTTCATGACCTGGAGTATCGAGGAATGTAATTTTTCTATCATTATATTCAGCTTGATATGCTCCAATACTTTGAGTAATACCACCAGCTTCACCTGAAGCTACTTTTGCATTTCGAATATAATCAAGAAGTGACGTCTTCCCGTGATCGACATGCCCCATTATGGAAACAACTGGAGCTCTTTCTATAAGTTTAGAAGCGTCGTCTTCTGCAAGAAAATCTTTAATATTTCAACTTGCAAGTTCATCAATTGCAACTCAACTTGACGCTTCTTTTTCAAGCTTCACATCAAATGATTCTGAAATAAGTGTCGCAGTATCAAAATCTATTTGAGAATTAATTGTCATCATCATACCATTTTTCATAAACTCAGCAATAAGCCCTGAAAGTGGAACTCCAATTTTTTCTGAAAACTCTTTGAGTGATAAAAACTCTGGAAGAATTACTGTTTCACCAGTTCTTGCTGTAAGTGTTTGAGAAATATCTTCTATATTTTTTTGTTCTTTTTTCTTTGTTTTGAGCTTATTTGAACGTGTAAATTGTGAATCATCAACATCTATTTTATTCCTGTATCTTCCTCATTTGTTATTTCCATAGAATTTTGATTTTTTTCATCCTCTAGTATCTTCTTGATTTGATTGAGATTTAAATCCAGGTTTCGCATTCGCATTAGAAAAACCAGGTTTAAATTTTGTTCCAGAAGAGTTAGTATCTCACGATGAATCAGTCCTACTAGATGATGCGTTATTTTGTTGAGCACTATTTTGATGTGGGTTATTCTGAGTTCTATTTCAAGAATTTCAAGATGATCCTCGTGTTTGAGTTTTTGGTTTTTCCTCACTTCATCGAGAAACTATAGTAAGTCTTGATTTTTTATTTGAATCAAGTGCATCATTAAGAGTTTGTGGTCATTGTGACACCTTAGGTTTTTGCTCGCTCTTAATAGGAGCCTCTTTTCGAGTCTCTTGTGTTTGAGGAGGCATCACTTTCTTGATTTCTTCTTTCGGGGGATTTACTGGAGTAGTTTCTTTGACCTCTTCAACTTGAACTGCTTTCTTAGCCTTAACTTTAATTTTCTTTTTAATGATTGGTTTATTTGAAGCAGAATTTCAATTTCATGATTGTGGGTCAGAAGAAATACTCGAATAATAGTCGTCTATATTTTGAGCCATAGGTATTTGAATGTATGAATCGGAAGTAATAAATTGATAGAGCGAATATTAAGCCTTTTTAATGTATTGTCAAAATAAATATTAAAACTTGTAAAAAGACTGATTTTTAGTAGGCTTTTATACAATTTACTCTTTAATGTGTAAAAAATCATGTGAGATACAGATATTGAGAATATTGTTCTGACATTTTTTGAAAAATTGTGAATTGCAATTATATCAGTGTCTGTTGACCTAGAAACTGAAAATATTTACAATATCAGACTTGAAACTGATGATTCTCATCTAGTAATTTGACCACACTGAAAAAACCTTGAGACACTTACACATATTCTCAGACTCATAATCGCCAAGAGGTGTACATGATATATAACATTACACTTAGAAGTGAATGACTACATACAAAAAAAAGAACAAAAACTCCTTGATTTTATCCAATCAAAAATAGATATAGTTCTTAATACTTGAAATGAAGTGATTCTTCCGTATCTTTCATCATATGAGAGAAAAAAAATTCATACTTATATACATGAAAACGCTGCAGCTATAGCAAGTCATAGTGAGTGAGAATGAGAGAACAGAAGAATGCACCTAACCAAACAAGATATCAAACTCACCATAGATATTGACGGTGACGATATATAAAAAAAATAAAAAAATATGCTTAAATCTATGAAAACATGGGTCATTGTTCTATGAATTATGGTAATTGGATACTGATTTCATTACGTTAATACTTTGAATTATATGAAGGAAAAACAAATTCAGTCATTGTACGTCAATCACCCGGAAATGCTTCCAACCTCAGAAGCAGCAGAAGCTTCGAGTTTTGGATTTAGAAATGTTATTGCTGATTTATATTGGTTGCAAGCTATTCAATATATAGGCTCAAATGCTATTGATGGTGAATACAAAAAATATCTATGAGCCATGATGCAAATTATTACAGATCTCAATCCATATTTTGAAAGCCCATATGTGATAGGTGAACTCCTGCTTCCATCTAACGATGGAGTTGGATGAAAATTTTCAGAATCAAAAAATCAAGACAATATATTGCAGTGAGAAGCTCTTGGACTCAAAGGGGTTAAAAATTTTTGTGATTCTGATAAAATAGATCTCATTTTTAAGGAAAATGACCTAGAAAAAATACAAAACGATCCTCAATTTAAAAATCCTTGTAAAAGTTATAAAATACCCTACTACCTTGCCTATATATATTATTTTTATATGCAAGATGGTACAACCTCTTCCCAATATTATAAAGTCGTAGCAGCACAAGAAGATGCTCCATCGTGAGCAAAGGTTCTCGCAGCTATTATGCAATGAAAGGGATGAGAACGAGAAAAATCTATTTTTATGTTTCTTTCACTTGCTAAAAGTTTATGAAGCAGTGAAGATTCCTGTACATTTATGACGCAGAAAATAAATGATGCCTATAATTATATCACTCAAGAAAATCTTCCAATAAGTGCAGAAATGGTAGCAGCAATAGAAGCTGATAGTAAGTTAGTTCTGCCAGTACTTACAGAAGAAAATGAAAATGATATTCTTGACGATACTCAATGTACGAACTACCTTGTAAAAGCAATTCGAGAAATAAACCTCCTCTATATAGAACAAGCCGACGCACAATATGTAAAAGATAATCCAGAGGAAGAATCAGCACAAAGAACTCAAAAATTATTCGATGAAAAATACATACAATTCATACCAACTGATTATCAGCAATATAGTGATGCTGATTATGGAATCATCTATAAATATAATGATGAGATAGGCAGATTTGATTATGAAATGTGATACTAAAAAATAAGCCTGAATGGCTTATTTTTTTAACTCAGTCAGACAATTTTTTTCAATTCATGATATTTATCTCAGTGTAGCTGGTTTGCTCGCTTATTTCCAATATCAAGTTTCGCTTGAACGAGTGCAAAGTTATCCATATATTGTGTATATTTAAGTCTCGCATCATGAAAATACTCTCATAGTATTTCCAAGAGTTCCAGCTTAGCGTGTCCATATCCATATCAACCTGCAAGGTATTTTTGGCGAATAGTTTCTACTCTCTGACTATTAGCAAAAAACTGTATTAAGGCAAATACGTTACAAGTATCTGGATCCTTGATGTCATCAAGTCATTTATCATCTGTGACGATTGACATTACTCTTTTTTTGAGAGTTTTCTCGTCGTCAAATACACCTATGAAGTTGTCATAACTTTTACTCATTTTTCGGCCATCTAATCCAGGAATAAGTGCAACATCATCTTGTATATATGCATCAGGAAGTTTAAAAAACTCTGTATCATAGGTTCTATTGAAATTTCAAGCGATATCTCTCGTAAATTCAAGATGTTGTTGCTGATCACGTCCAACTGGAACAAGATCAACATCATAACCAATTATATCTGCTGCCATTAAAATAGGATAGTTAAACACTGCCATATTGATATCTGAATTTTTCGTTTGGCTATCTTTGAAACTATGAGCTCGAAGCATTAAACTATATGGAGTAACACTTGATATAATCCATGAAATATCGTTTATGTATTGCATCTCAGACTGCTCAAATACTGTAAATGGAGCATCATCTGGCATGAGAGCAAAGAGCTCACAGGCAAGTCTCTTTTTGTTAGCACTGAGCTTCTTTGCATCATGAACTGACGTAAGAGAATGAAAATCTGGTAAAAATAAAAATGCCTCATGTCATCTCGCTTGATTCATAAATGGTCGAAACATACCAAGATAATTTCAAAGATGCATCCCATCTCCAGTTGGTTTTACTCATGTCAGTACTCTCATAGTTTCTAATTTATAGTATGTATTAAGCGTATTATACTGAAAGTCCTTGTTTTTCAAGCCCAGAGTCAAAAGCAAAAAAACAACACTCATAAATGAGTGTTGTTTTTATTTCAAAAATAACTATTTCGCTACTTTTGTCGTATTAAGATATTCTCAGATAAACTGACTCACAAGAGGAGCTGGTTTATGAAATATTCTAGAACCAAAACTAACGATAGTACCAACTGATAGTAATTTACTATCTTTACTAGAAACATAGTATCTACTTTCAACGAGTTGACTAATATCTCCGTAAAGAGATCCGTTTACAACTAGCTGTTTATTTGTATCTTTAGAAGAAATAATATTTCATCCTTTCCCATTAACTGGAATTGCAATATATGTACCATCTATATGGTTTACATCAGCATTAATAATAATATTTCATCCTTTTACAACAAATGCTATATTTTCATTGACATCTTTGATGTCTTTATTAATAGTAAGATTTCCACCTTCTACAATATACGTAGTAGCTTCAGTGAGCCCTGCTATTTTAGAATAATCTTGACTCGAAAGAGTATAATTACCATTTGCTTTTACAATATATACATTTTCTAAACCATTGTAAGTTTTAAAGGTCGTATTAGTCGTAGTAGTTTTGATAGTATCTTTTGTTGTCGTAACATTTTTATTATCATCTTTTGAATTTCAAACAGCTCCAACATTGGTAACATCATCTGCATAACTTGAGATTCAAGAATCACTCACTGAAGTCCCAACGAAGTTTTTATTATCATCATATCCAGAAACTCATTCTGTTACTTTTTTAATATCAGCTGTCGTAGTATCTTTTACATAAGAAGTTCCTCATCCAATCGTAGTGACTGCTGGTTTAGCAACTCGAACATTTAACTTCCCTGCGAAGTAAGCACTGTAGTAATCGATAGGTCCTTTTTTGACTGTAGTTGAAATAACGTTTGCTCCATAACTGCTTCCTGCAGGTATTCCAGCTTTATTAGCTGTAAATACTGGGTAGAGTGCAGCATTTTCACTTGAAGGAGGGTTTGGGTATCTACCTTGTACTACGTAACCATTTCCTTTTTTAACTAGATAAATAGTTTCATATGCATAAATGATTTTATTTTCAAGTGAAGCACAGAACTCTCCATCAGTAAGAGAAGTACCACTTAGTTTTTTTGAACAAAGTTGATCAAATGATAAATCATAATCTGAATTATTCTTGAGGTATGGTATTTCTCATTTAGAAAACATTGGATTTTGAGTATGCCCAACTATGATATCTCATTTTGGACCAAATATAAGTTCTCCTCCATTTGGAGTTGTCATAACACAACCGTTAGGATTTCCACATACAGGATCTCAAGTTGGAGTAGTAGTTCCTCCACCGTTTGAACCACCACCACCTCCACCTCCTGGAATGGTACATTGATTCGCTGTTCCTGGTTTTCTACAACTTCCCCAGTTTCCGTAAGGGTCTCCGACTGTTCCACTTCGACCATAGTCACATTGTTCTCCTCTATCAACTTGTACTACTCCGTCTCCACAAATAGGATTTTCTTGAATAGTACATTGATTTGTAGTTACAAAGTCAGAAGAAATAGATGTACTAGTACTACTTGATCTTGATCTTCCACCATAACATACTGGTGTAGCGTCATCAGCACAAGTAAATGTAGCTTTCGTTCTTCCACTTGATTCTCAAGTTGCTATAGCTGTTTTAGCAGCGAGGTATTTTAAACTTCCATCTTCATTGGTACCACATTGAAGTACAAACTTTTCTGTAGAATAATTTCAGAAACATGTCACTTCATTTCCACTTTTTGTAATTTGATTACAACTTGGATTTTGTCATCCACCACCTCAACCGTTTGTCACAGAAAGAGATTGTTCACATTTTGGAACTGTAGTAGTTTGCCCATTAATGAGACAACTTGCTGTATAATTTCAAACGGTATTGAGTGTAACATTTCCAGAAGCATTATTAATAGTATTAACAACACTTCAGTTTCTATCTTTTACAACTATTTTATAGGTTGAAACATTTGTCCCACTACAATTAAGTGTAGTAGTAAGAGAGTTTCTTCCACTATTTGGAGTAGCTGTAAATGTATCACAACTCAAATTAACTTCAACTTCCACACATCATTCAGGTGTTCCGACTTCTTTGTCATCATCACATACTGGTGGAGGAGTTGGGTTACAATCTATATTTGTTCCTTCACATACTACTGCGAGATTTCGTACTTTGCCATTCGCTTTATCTGTAATAGTAAATGAAATATTTAATGAAACACTACCTTTTGCAGGTATATTTATAAGACTCTTGTATTCTGCGATTTTTCCATCACTTGAAAGAATCCAATCTGTTGAAGGTACCAGTTTTAATCCTCCATTTGAAGCATCAAAGAATTGATCCTCTACTTTAAAGTTCTTTGCAACAACATTACTTGTATTGAAAACTTTTATAACATAGTTTACTCTATCTCAGACTTTCACATCAGCAGATTGACCTGCCTTGAGTGACTTAATAAGGTATACATCAGGTTGAACTTCAACTTCCACACATCATTCAGGTGTTCCAACTTCTTTATCATCATCACATACTGGTGGAGGAGTTGGGTTACAATCTGTATTTGTTCCTTCACATACTACTGCGAGGTTTCGTACTTTACCATTAGCTTTATCTGTAATAGTAAATGAAATATTTAGTGAAACACTACCTTTTGCAGGTATATTTATAAGATTCTTGTATTCTGCGATACCATTAGTCACTATCCAATCACTTGATGGAACAATAGCTAGAGCTCAATTAGAAGCTATAGTAAAATGGTCTTCTACTTTATAATTTTTAGCTTCAACAGAGCTATCATTAAATATTTTAATGACATAGTTTACTCTCTCTCAAACTTTCACGTCAGCTGACTGACTTGCTTTAAGTGATTTAACAAGATATACATTAGGTTTATCTTGATTAATTTTAATAACCGCTATATCGTGGTCATCTTCATCACCACCAGCATTACATCCATTTCAAATGTCATCATCAATAAGCCCATCATTTTCTTTTTCACCAGTTTGATTTCCATTTATACTATCTGGAGTACTATCACAGTCATTTCCATCATCATAAGATATTTCTGCAAAATTTTTGATTGTAGCAGGAGCACTTGAATTGATAATAAATGATATAGTCTCAGATCTATTTGTTCAAACAGCTATATTTCCATAATCAAGTATAGCTTTGCTACCACTTTTAGTCCAAACTGTTCCCTTGAGATTGAATCAAGTAGGGATATAATCAGTAACTTGAATATTGTTAGCTCTGATTTCCCCTTGATTAAATACTGTGATTTTAAATGTAATCTCGTCACCTATATTATATTTAGCTTTTGGATTCACTATAGTTTTTCTGAGAGCAAGGTCATACTTTTTATCAACAGGTGGTTTTTTAACTACTACACTTTGTTTACAACTTTGTGAAGTAAGTTTATTATTTACAAAACATTGAAATTCATAGTTTCACTCGCTAGTAAGTTGACTACTTCAAGATTTAGAATTAAAAGTATTCACCGTATTTCCATCTTTTTTAAGTACAACTTTGTATGTACTGGCTGATGTACCAGAACAATTAAACGAAGTTGTTACACCAGGAGTTCCAGAGTTTGGAGATACTGAAAGACTATCACACGACGGAGCTGGAGGAGTAGGTTTTACCACTACATCCTCTTTACATGCATTAGAAGTGATTGTATTATTTACAAAACATTGTACTTGGTAGTTTCCACTATTTCCAAAACTATAAGAAGCTGACTGAGAGTTAAAAGTTTTAACTGTATTCCCATTTTGTGTTACTTTAATTGTATAGTTACTTGCATTCGTACCACTACAATTTATGTTCGTGTTTAGAGGAGCATATCCAGTATTTGGTTTTACCGTAATATTATTACAGGTAGACGGTGTCGGTTTTGTAATTGGTTGACATGTATTACTACACCCACCTGATCCAAATCCAACTTTGTTTACATCGTTAGGATCACACGTTTCATACACTTTTTCTCCGTGTATATCATCCATATAATTATCTCTTACACCATCACCACACCAAGTAATTTCGTATGGTTGATATTCACTATGCCAACCTCTATCTATCCAATTACTTCATACTTTTTCATACTGCCAAACATTATAGATAACTGATAAATTATCTTTTTTTCTTTGAACAGGAACTGCTTGCACATAATAGAAGTCCGGATTAGATTGAAGAATCTTTACAGACGTTTTAGCAGGGACATATCCCTTCATTGCATCAATAGCTGCAGTTGATTGAAATCAAGGATTAGCTCATTTATTGTAATCTCCTGGTTCTATTATTTTTGCTTTCGTTTCTCTTAAATAATATTCATTTGTAGAATTATTATGATAAATGTCACCAAAATAATAAGCTTTTCCATACCGTAATTTAATAGATGGAAATGTTTGATCATAAGAAGCAGCTGAAACATAGTTTACACTTCCTATTAAAAGAAATGCTATGATCAATATTCTTAAGATTTTATAAAAACCTTTCATAGGAATATATTTATTCAAATAAATTTGGAGCTCCTCTATCGAGTCCTTCAATATACGATTCAGATACTTCTTGTTCATTTGGCTCTACTATTTCTGGAATTTCAGAAACTTCACCATATTCACTTGTAGTATTTGCATCACCTTGGTTCGTATTATTCATATCCTCTTTTTCAGTAGAACTAGAACAAGAAGAAATAAATAATAGTAATCCTATTAATAATGTTTTTTTCATTTTTGTCAAATATAAAATAATAATTTAGGTATTCTTTTTACAGAATACCTAAAAATGTTTGATTCTTTTAACCTGGAATTCCTCTATCGCCAGTACTCGTTTCAGATTCTTGGTCAACACCTCTATCGCCTGCAGTTTCAGGAGCTCCATTTCAAGAATTACTTCATCCTGCAGAATCGGTAGTAGGAGTAGTACTTGTGTCTCATTTTCCATCAACAGGATCTGTAGTTGGTTCTGTAGTTGGTTTATCTGGTTTGTTTGGTCTGTTTGGTTTTTCCGGTTTCCCTGGTTTATTTGGTTTATTTGGAGTAGGAGCAGGATCTGTGGTTGGTTCTGTAGTTGGTTTATCTGGTTTGTTTGGTTTATTTGGTGTTCAACCATCATTGTCTTTTGGTCTTTGTGGAGCAGGAGTATTGTCTTTTATTACTGTAGCAAAAGATACGTTCCCACAATTATGAGCGATAAACATTATCACATTCATCTCAACTTGTCATTTCTGCACTAATTCTTTAAGAGATTCCACTGTTAATCAGTTAATGTATCGAAGTTGATTATCTATATCTTTTATTTGAGCAAGATTCATATTATCAATAAATTTCAGTTTATCTGACATAGTTTCTTGAATATCCCAAGCATTTACTCAATCTATAGTCAGTGCTTCAATTGAACCTTTACTGAATCCTTCAAGTTGATTATTATTTCCTTTCGTTCTTACTGAGAATGCTGAATCAAAAGATTTGTAACCTGCAGAAAATTGAGTTCCGGCTTTGATTCTTTGTTCAACTGCATCAATAGTTGCCAGTGATTGTTGAATAAAAGAAGATGAAAGTCATTCATTTCTCAGAACATCACCCGTTCTCGTTTGAAGTCTATTTAATTCTTCTGAATATTTTCTCGCTGATTCTCGGCCTTGAGCGATTTCAACTGTATTTCTTCATCCCATTAGTGCATTTGAAATAAAATCAAGTACTCGAGTTTGTTCAATAGGAGATCTTGCCTGAGCAATAGTATTGTACAATTCCACTGGAACTTTGTTTCTAAGCGCTACAAGAATAGCAGTATGAGCTTGAGCTATGGCTTGAGGATTTCTACTTTGTTTTGCATTCGTGATTTGTTCTCAAATTGCATTTAGTTCAGTATTTCTTGCATCGATAAATTTATCAATACCTGATAGATTTGTTGGTACTTCACCACCTCTTTTGAAAAAATCACCAAGTTTTTGAAATACATTTCTTGATTGTGATTGAGTTTCGTTGGTATTTGAAACAGAAGATTTAGTAGTCATAAATGATTTCATGGTTGCACCATTCATATCCATTCTTCCATCACCTGATTGACCAAGTTTTTCTTGTTGGTATTTTTTGAGCGCTCATTCAGTACCTGGACCAAATGAACCATCAATACCATTCGTATCATATCCCATATTCGTAAGCAGATTTTGCAGTACTACTACATCATCACCACTCATTCCTCTTTTCAGAGTTCTACCGAATTGAACATTAACAGCTTCACTTGAAGCTTCTTGACCTCGTAAGTTTGTAGCATCAAGTGGAAGGTTATCATTAGCTTGAACTTGAGTTGCTTCTTCTTTTTGAGCAGTAGATTGAGCATTAAGAGCAGTAATAGTTCCAGGACCTGCTTTCCCATCAACGTCGTTTCAAGTAAAACCTAAACTCATTTGTAAGCTCGCAATATTTTGAGCAAAACTTTCCCAAGAACCATCATAATTAAGTCCTTTATTTTTCATAACTTGAACCAAGTTGTTTACATTTTCTTGTGAACATCTCCCAGAAGAATAGTAATTTACAGCACTTGGAACTTTATTTGGAGAAAGAGCTCCTGTTGATTGCTCAATATTTCTACTATTCTCGTTATGTGCAGTACTAGCAGATTGAGTTACAATAGCTTGTGCTTTTTCTTTTTGTTCAAAGATTATTCTACCTGCTTCGCTAAATCTCTTAAGGTTTTCTTCACCTAAATCATTTTGAACTCTTAGTTTTTGAGCATCAGTCAATTTATTAAACTCATCTCAAGTAAGCATACCATCTTCATTTGTGTCGGCAGCTCGTAAGTTTCACATTTCTAAAGAAGCATTTATACACATCATAAAGAGTGTTCTATAGTTTTGTATAAGTGTAAACATAAGTAAATATGTTATAAAATAATATGTATTTGTATTTCTGTGGAATCAAATAAACATATTAATAGTACCATACTTATATTTCTTATGACAAAAAAATGAGCTTGACGATAATTAATTCTTAGGTTAATATTTCAAATACAAAAAAATCTCTCAATAATTGAGAGATTTTATATAAGAAAAATTATTATGCTTTTCTTCTGAATTTAAGGAATCCAAATCCTAGTAATAGAGCAGCAAGAGCAAGAAGAACATGCTCAGGACCTGTTTTAGGTAACTCAGTTGGTGGAGTTGGAGTTGTAGGTGGAGTTGGAGTAACTGGAGTTTCTCCTTCAGCTGAAGTAAAGAGTACACATTCTCGAGTAATATCAGCATCTACAGTAAGTTCACCACCTTCTTGAACTTGGTGAGTAGCAATATCATATGCAATAATACCTACGTTTTCTCCGGCAGCAGCTGGGTTAGAAGATAGTTGGTAAGCGCTTCCAAGAGTTGATTCTATCCATGTTACTTCTGATCCTGCAGTAAGAGCATATCCAAGTTGTTCTTCGTCGTATAGAGCATCAAGATCAACAGTATACTGCCAAAAATCTACACTTTCACTTGCCTTAACTTCCGTCCAAGTAGCACCGTTGAGTCAAATAATTTGAGGAAGTTCTTGTTCTTCTTTAAAAAGAACTTGTGAAGCATCACTTGTGTTCTTCCAAACATCAGTAAGCAGTCCCTTATTATCTCATTGAGTCACTGTTCCTCAAATGAAACATTCATTACAACTATTAGCTGTAAAGTCAGGGTTTGAATCACAACTTGCCACTTCATAAGCAGCATAAGAACTAGTAACAGTATAGACCAGTACTAAAACTGGAGCAAGGATCTTTGCGAGAGTGTTCATAAATACATTATTTATTAATAGTAGAATTACCGCTCTATACTAAGAGATTGTGTACTTTGTGTCAAACAAAAAGGTAAGAAAGGGGCAAGAATAAATATTTACTTTTTTATAATTTTATTTACAAATAATTGTTGCATTATTGCGAACAAAGTAGATATCCCCCAATATAAACCAACTCAAGCTATAAGAGTATAGGTAAATATGCCGACCATTACTGGCATACCATAGAGCATAAACTTATTGAGGAGTTCTGGATCTGGCATCATACTTGAGTAACTATTTGCATCTTTCTTTTTTTCTAATACTACTCAACTTTCTGTGTCTGCCTTGGTTCTATGCATTATAGAAAGTTTAACTTGCACAAACTGTATCGCAGCCACAGTCAAGGCAAGGAAAAAACCTACTACTCCTCATGAAGCAAGGAGATTCATACCGAAAAATATGGGATCAATTTGTGAAATACTAAATGCAGGGAGAAAATCGTAGAGATAAAACTCATTTTTAAGAGACATTATATCTATAATGATTCTGTATATTACAAGCAATATAGGCATCTGTATAATTAGAAATCCACATGAACCCATTGGATTTACTCATTCATCTTTATACAGCTTCATCAGTTCAACCCCTATTTGTTGTTGGTTTCACTTATGTTTTTCTTGAAGTTTTTTAATTTTAGGCTGAATCGCTTGCATCTTTCTTTGAGATACGAGCATTTTATGTTGAGGAAATAAGAGTAATATTCTTATGATTATGGTAATTGAAATTATGGCAAATCACAGAGAGTTCCCAAAGAGATGAATCAAATAAGCCATCAAATTGTATATTGGAGCATAAAACAATCCGATAAATACTTTTCAAAGTGTGCCTCTGTATTCTATATCAACTGTGGAAAGATACTTCTTTTCTCACTGAGTGAGTTCAAAAATATAGTTTCAAGGTGTTTCGAACAAATCATAATGTGTCGCTAGATTTATAATATCTGTTTCACCTGCAGCAATATTTTTATCCTCACAAAAGCTCTCAGGATAGACTATGAGCTCTCCATTAAGTCGAGTAGTAAGGTTATCACACGTATTATAAGAAAAGACCTCAGAAGTGTAATTTTGAAGTTTGAGGCTTATTCAAGCTGGAACCTTGAGGCTTGTGTCAGTAGCTACAAATTGAACTCACGTAAGCTGGTTTTCTTGTTTATCTCAAGTAAAATATGAGAATATAAAGAAGAATAAAAGCGTGAATAAAAGTATATCTAAGTATTTTTTCATAGTTTTTTATCAAAGAGATAGATCAGTTCTTTTTTAAAGTTTTTTAAAGCAGTATCATTATTTTCAAGTTGAGTCTTGGTTTTTACAACGCAACTTATATCTTTAGGGATTGTATCTATATATGGTCTACATGTTTCATAATAGAGCCTTCTATATTTATTTCTCACTACAGCATTTTTGACAGACTTTCCAGATATTATAATAGCAAATCTCCCATGTGATAGTGTATTTGGGAGAACATTAAAAACAAGTGTATAAGAAAAAAAAGGTTTTCATATTTTCAAAACCTTTTTTACCTCACGTTCTTTCAGTCTATATATTTTTGAAATCACTAAAAAAAATGTGAATTATTATTTTCTTTTTACATAATTACCTTTTCCATCGAAAGGAGATTTTTTTGCAGTTCCACCAGCAATTATATGCATTTTAGATTTACCGTTAATTTCTTGGAATCTTTTTGGGTAACTTACTGTAAGTTGGTGTCTTCCTTTTCTTCTTCGGTTTTTAAGCACGTTTCGTCCAGAATCAGTAGAGCTTCGTTTTAGAAACCCGTGTACTCTCAGTCTTTTTCTTTTTTTAAGTTTTCCTAACATAATCGGTATTGATGTGTGAGATAATTTTTATAAGCTGCGATATCTTATTGTAAAATGATGTCTTGTCAAAAAATATTTTATAATTCTTCTATTTATCATTCGTCGAACAAATATAGCTCTCAGTAAAATATAATGAGTTACAGCTTCATACTCACGCATCATTAATAGTAATATTATTTATGTCTGAAACACTTCTTACTTGCAACCAACAATTTGCAGTATAATCTCAGCTTGGTTCAGTATATGGAGTATCTCTAAGCCACCATTTTCAACCATCTACAGCTTTCCAATCTGGTGCTGTTTCAGAGTTCATAGCAACTGAAGTATAATTTCAGCCATTAGTTGGTTTAAAAATTCATGGCATTACTCTAAAGTAACTACTTCAATATCTTTGAATTACATATGCAAATAAATCTTTTGTTCTTGGAACCAACATATCCATTCATACTTCCTTACAACTATTATTATCTGTTGATCTAAACGACCTAATTCAATTTACTATAGGATACATAGTGTATCCTCAATTATCAGTGGTCATATCACAATATACTTTTAATATATCATCAGACTTTGTTTTTATAACATACTCTCAATTTTTGTTTTTGAGTTTTGGATTATCTTCTAAAATTCTAAGACAACTTGAATATTTCTTCCATCAACTTTCTGCTATAAGTGATAATGATTGTAATTGAGATCCCGTTCCAGTTAATGATACTTGGTTAGAGTTGAGAAAATCTATTGGAATCTTGTGCTCACTTGAGATAATTTGAATAGGATACAAATCATATTGTAGAAAGTATTCATATAATAGTTATCACTACTATGAGTTCAACAAGTGTAAATGCTCTCAATGAAAATCTAGGCATTATAAAATCCTTATAAATAAAGTATGACTCTAGTTATAAGGATTAAGAAGTTTCTTTCAAAGATTTTAGGGTTGACTAATTTTCAGAACTACAAATAGACGTCCCCGTTTTATCTCAATTGAGAATTTCTAAAATACTCAATTTATCAAATTTAGTAACTACAATTTCAAGCTTATTATCTCGAGCAAGAATTATTCAGGTTTGATCAAATACTTGTAGATTTTTTCATATAAACTCATCATAACTTATAGACTCTATTTTTTTTGCATCAGAATTTTTTATAGGGTCGCTCTCATATACTCCATCTACTTTCGTAGCCTTAATCATAATATCACACTCAAGTTCAATAGAACGAACTACTCAAGCAGTATCTGTTGAAACATATGGACTTCATGTACCAGATGTACAAATTACGATTTTTCAAGATTTTAAGTATTCACTTGCTTGTAGTGAAGTATATCTCACTAAGAATTCTACACCCAGAGCATCTAATACTATTGCTTCAATTCACTGCTTTTCAAGAAAATTTTTAAGACTTAATCCGTTAAAAACTGTTGAAAGCATACTCATATTATGAGAATCTGATGACTTCATTCAGGCTTTTATGAGGTCTGAACCTCTATAAATATTTCAGCCACCCACTACTATTACGAGCTCAAGTCATTGTGAGACCACCTCTTTAATTATTTGAGCAACATTTTCTATATGCTTGGATTCAAGTCCTCAAACTCCTGGCTCACAGAACGCTTCTCATGAAATCTTAAGTAAAATTCTTTTATAATGTGACACGAAAAAATATTAAGATTGTAAAATATCTCGCATGAGAGTATCCACTATTTGAGTATTTGGAAATTCTTTTTCTCAAAGTTCCTTATTTTTTTCTTGAATAGTTTCAGTACTGACTCATTCTCCTGTCTCTAATTCATATGTTCCATAATATCCATTTTTAAAATCAATATACGTCCTTTCATATATATAAGCATCACCATCAAGTCTTATGAGATTAAATCTAATTCATTCATCTTCTACTATATCTCTACACGTGTTCCAGTAATACCATGTATTCATTTTTTCTTTTAAAAAATCACCAAGTGTTTCACAACTTACTGTTGGAAGCACTTCTTTTTTCACTTCAAGACTTTTAATCTGTGAATATGTAAAGCTTGATTCTCAAACCTTGATAGGTTCTCAGTATCGAGATGACGTTGGCAGATCTCATACTACTAATTCTTGAGAACTCCCAGCTAATTGACTCTCAGATTGTTTAATATTTTCAGTGAGTGTTTTTGGGATATTAATTGTAACTTCTGTTTGAGATTTTTCTCAGGTACTACTTGTGGCAGTAATGAGGTATACATTTTCACCATAGTCTAAAACTTTGGATTTAGAGCTTGCATTGTATAAAAACGTAGAATCACCTGACTTAAAAGTCTGAAGAGTATAATTATCTACAGGATAATCAGATTCTTCATTTGAAAACCTCACACTAATAGTAGTAACATCATCTAAAGTTTTTCAAGTAATTTGAAGCTCTCCATCTATACTTTCTTGAGAATTAATAGTATTTACAGAAATATATTGAATATCTGATACATCTCGAACTTCCACATACGAATCATTTTGATTTGTATTATCTCATTGTTCTGAAATGTCTGACTCTCAACTCGTGTTTTCAACGGTTTGTTGCGTTTGATCCGCTTGTCATTGTTGGAGTAATTCTTGTTTTGCTTGATCAACCTTATCTTGATTTTGCCCACAAGAAGCCAATACAATAATAAGCGTGAATAATGATAGAATATATTTCATAAGTATTTTTTAATAAAATTATGACCTGTATTATAAGCTTACGTAAAAAAAAAGCAAAAAACGAGTTTTTTGCTTCTTACATTATTTTTACACTTCTGTAATTATTGGAATAATCATAGGTTCTCTATCAACTTTTTTAAGAATAAAAGTTTCCAAATCAGTTCTGAGTATTTTAAGTAAATCTTTCTCTTCAATATCTGGAATATCTTTGAGCGTATTTTCAAATACTTCACGAGCTTTTTTGATGATAATTCTATGAATATATCTCACTTCATCGACGTACACCAATCCTCGTGTTTCAAGTTTAATGTGACCTATAATTGCCTTTGATTTTTTATCAACAGTATACTGAAGCACAAGTACTCCAGCATTCATCATCTGTTCTCGAGCTTTAATAACATGACTTGTTGTAAGTCCCATTCCATACCCATCAATAACATATTCCATAATTGGTACCTTGATTTTTGAGCGAAATACTGAACCATTTGGAGCAAAATCCACTATATTTCAGTTATCAAGGAGAAGAATATTACTTTCTTTCACCCCCACTGACATTGCAGTCTCAGCATGTCGAGTTCTAAAGTATAAATCACCATAGATAGGCATAAAATATTTAGGAGCAAACAGCTTCAAGAATATCTTTTGTTCCTCTTGATACGCATGACCTGAAGTATGAACAGGAAGGTCAGACTTCGTAATGATTTTTACACCATACTTAATAAGTCTATTAATAAGTCCTCCAACTGATCTTTCGTTCCCTGGTACAACTGAAGAAGAAAATATTACAGTATCACCTGATTGAATAGTGATAGCATTATGCTTTCATTCAGCCATACGACTCAGTGCAGAGTATTCTTCTCCCTGACTTCAGGTTGTAATAATAATTTGTTTGTTTGCAGGAACTGACTGAGTATTTTTCACTGTCAGTTTTTTAATAGTCCCTGGCTTCATTGAAAGATATCAAAGTTTTTGAGCAATAGCAATATTTTCAACCATACTTCTCCCAGAGAGAAATATATATTTGTCATATTTTTGAGCAATATCAATAAGTTGTTGTACTCGAGAAATCCAAGATGAGAAGGCAGCAATAAGTAATCTCCCATTGGTAGTTTCAGATACGATTTTTTCAAGTGTATCTCACACCTCTTTTTCACTCATAGAAAATCCTTTCGTCACTGAACCTGTAGAATCTCAAAGATAGAGAGTTATCCCTCTTTTTCCAATTTCTTCATATCTCTCGAAATCAGCTGGTTTATCAAGTCTTGGTGTGTGATCAATCTTGAAATCACCAGTATGAACCATTTTTGCTCATCCTGGAGTTTCTATATATAAACCAGCACAGTCAGGAATTGAATGGTTTACAGAGAAAAACTCAACTGAAAACTGTCCTATCTTCGTAGTGTTTGCAACAGAAGCATCTATCTCTACAAAAGTAGCATAGGGCATAAGGCCTGCTTCTTCAAGAGATTTTTTAATGAGCCCAAGCGTAAGTTTCGTCCCATACAATGTTGGCATATCGAGAACTGGAAGCACATTTTTAAGCGCTCCAATATGATCTAAATGAGCATGAGTAATGAGGAAACCTTTTATATTTTTTGTGTATTTTGTTAAAAATGAAACATCTGGAATAGAATAATCTGCTCCAAGCATATCTGGTTCAGCAAATTGAACTCCACAATCAATAAGGATGATATCATCACCAAATTGAACCATGCTCATATTTTTTGCACCTATTTCGTTATTTCCCCCAATAGGAATATATCGAGTATATCATTCTCTGAGAGTTGGAAGGAAAAATTTTGTTTCAGGAAACTGAATTATTTTTCTTCCATACTTATTACTTTGTGGAAGCCCTGTTGTATCTCAACCATGTTGGTTTTGATGTTTGTTTCGATGATTATTTGGTCTTTTATTTTGAGCTTGTCCATTATTATTTTTAGCCTGAGCTGCATGATTATGAACTGGTTTTTTAGCACCTGTATTATTCTTCGTATTCTGGTTTTGAGTGTGTCCAGAGTTGTTATTTACCAATGGATTATCATTTGGTGCTGGTTTATTATGGTTGTGTACTGGTTTTTTTGGAGCAATAGTATGAGGTTTATTATTGCTGTGTTGTGAATTATTCTGTTGTTCCAATTGTGTAGAACCTGTTGGTCATGAAACTGAAGCAGTATCAGGAACAATTCACTGAACCTCAAGATCAAGTTCGTCTAGAAAGTCTTTCATTCTAATATAATGTAATAAATAAAGTATTGAAAACTTATATGAGCGCATGAGTACATGTTTATATAATAATATAAATTATGTACGCTTCGTCATTTTATAAAGTTTAGAAGTCATTCATTTCTCAAAAAGAGAAATGGAGTAAGCAAGTAAATGCCTAGCTTTGGAATAACTTAATGAACTCTAGAAATAACGGGTTGTATTGAAAAAGTAGTACAGTCATAGTGTTATATACAGAAATATGATTGTATTATGAGAAGATTATAAGTTATTTTGAGTATATTGCAAAAACTTTTTTATATCAACCTCCAACTTTGTAATGTCCCAATAATAGCTCAAAATAGGCTGATCTCAAGAAAAATTAGTATTTATATATTCTCAATTTGGGAAAACTTCATCTTTAAAAAAATTATATTTCCTTGCAAGACTTACTGTATTGCGTGACTTCTCATAAAAATCAGAATTATGCAGAGTATAATACATATAAGATTCTGCGTAATCTTCAAACTGGTTCGTCATAGCATAGCCCGAAACAAAATCTCAGGTATTTTGACCTCAAGTAATAATACTTATGTCTTCCCAAGAAATACTATAGAATTTAGAACTCAGACTTTTATCTACATCTCTATTCGAATAGATATCATAATAGTGTCAAAACTCATGAATAAAAACACTCATAAGTTCTTCTTCTCAATATTTTTGAACTCAAAATAGATGGATATTACGATTTCTCATACGTCATCTCGTATCACTTTCTTGCTCATATAAGAGAACTGAGAGTTCTGACACTGAGGTTTTTATAAAATCTTGTTTTAAAAAACTCTCTAAAATTGGAGTGAGTGTATTTTCTATTTTTTGTTTTAAACTGCCAGGAATATATCATACAGCTATTTTCGACTTTTGAGAGTCAAAAAAGTTTTTTTTATATCATTCAAATATAATTTTATTAGTGATTTGAGAAATATCTGCTTGTGTTACACCACTAAAACTTGCGTACATTTTAGTATCTCATGCATTTTGAGTAAATGAAAACTCGTTTTCTGATATGTGCGAATCAAAAAGTGTATCATCAAATAAAAGTACAGATACTGCGTAAATAAATACTGTAAAAAAAAATGTTAAACCACATCCGAGTTTGAGATTGTACCTGAGTGACATATTACATTAAGCCGTGAGAGAAAATACAAGTTCGACAACGATTCTCACCAATGCTCCAGCAACGACAACTCACAAAAATCAAAGAATAGACCACTTCACAATATCTTTTCATTTTTTAATCCTCTCATCGTCTCAGAGTGAAAGAGTCATAAGAAATGCACCATATACAATAGCACCAACTGCTATAAGTCAGAGAAGTCAGGCAATTGCAGCCGTCCAATCTACTATTTTATTTTTAACATTTCACTCTATGAGTGTATCACCACTTGCATTCACGAGATTACTATCACTCAGACATCCGTCGAGTGAACTTGCAATATTTCAGTTATATCCACATTCTACCGCTGCGACTGGAAGCAGTCCCATTATAAATACAGTACAGAAAGTAATACAGATATTGAGCAGTAATTTCATAATTTATTTTATTAGATATCAAGACCAGCTACAAGTCGAACAATAGCATAAGCAAAAGCTACGAGAAATATTCATACAGCTGCATATATAAAGCTTTGGAGTGCTTTTTTAAATTCTTCTGGATTTCATCTAGCTACCACAAGTCGCCCACCGATGAAAAGAAACATCCCAATTGCTAAAAGAGCCATCACTGCAAATATAGAATCTCTCGCAAATCATAGAAGATAATCAATAAGACTCAAACCTGACTGCGTAGATGAAAGTGCTGCATTTGAACTTATAGGAATTATCCCTTCTTTTAGCTCACTTTCACTTAGAGCAAATACACTTGGATTCATGAGTTGGTATGCAAAAAATGCGATCATACTGTATAAATATTTCATTAAACTCTAAAATTATTAATTATATTTATAATTCAAAATGCTGCGACTGATATAAATACTCAAACCAAAGCCCAAATAATTACATTTTTTGCTTTTTTAATTCTTTCTTCATCTCCACTTGAAATGAGATACATAATTCAACCAACCATAACTGCAAGGACTGCTATTACAGCTACATATTGAATAAGGAGGGCTACAATATTTCAAAGTACTCCATAAATAGCATCTCAACTCTCAATATTACTTTCACCACATCAAGGAAGTGCTCCACAATCAATATCTGGTACTGCAGCAAAACTCAGACTTACTCATAATAGAGAGTAACAAAAGAAAAATAGTTTTAAAATTTTTGTAGTCATAGTTTTTTTAAGAATAGAGCAAATAGGCGAAGAGTCTCACTATAATACCAGCAGAGAGTGCAATAGCAAGTGAGATAAGACCAGCCATAAATATAGATTTTCATTTTGAGAGGAATTCATCCTGACCATGGTAAATTATCATATATCATGCACCAATTGTCATTATAAATGCTGAAAATACTCAAAAAACAAGTATGAGCTTATTGAGAATAGAAGCAAGAAAATTAGTCACTGTTCATCCTGCTTCATCAGAAATAAGACTCGTAGGAGTAGGGGTAATGGTCCCTACATCGATCGTAAAATTACTACTTGTAATATCATCAATTGCAAAAGCTGAATCAAAAAAGATAAGTATAAAAAGAAATACAAGTCATAGGAGCAACTTTTTCATTGAGTGTAAGAGAGGAGTATAAATTTCCAAAATAATAACAATTATTTCATAAAAGACAAAATTATTGTATCCTTGAGTTATATATTTATACACGATAGAATAGTACACTATGAAAATAGCAATAGTACATGAAATGCTCGTTAAATTGTGAGGAGCAGAAAAAGTAGTAGAAAATTGGGTAAAAATGTATCCACAAGCCGATGTCTTCACTCTCATATATGATGAAAAAAAAGTTTGAAAAGTTTTCCCTAAAAACAAAATACATCCTCAAGTTTTTAAACTCCAAACTCAACGAATCTACACGTTAACACATAAACAAAGACTCTGCCTTCCATTTATGGCTTGAAGTACAGAAGCTCTGGATTTATCTAGCTACGACGTAGTTTTAGTAAGCAGTTCAGGATTTGCTCATTGAGTTATTACGAAACCTGAAACAAAAACAATTGTCTATTATCATGCCCCTGCACGATATATATGGGATTGGACGAACGAGTTCAAACGAGGTATAAATGCGCAAAGTGGTTTGAAAGGATATGTGTTAAACTCATTATTTTTAAAACTGAGACAATGGGATTTCATAGCAAGTAAACGTCATGATATAACTCTCAGCAATAGTAAAACCACTCAAAAAAGAGTACTCAAATATCTCAGGTTAAAAAGTGAAATTCTATACCCACCAATTGAAACAGAAAGATTTGATAAAAATGTAATATCAAAAATGAGTCCGAAATACACTCACTACTATATTATCCTCTCTACTCTCACGGAGTTTAAAAAAATAGATATAGCAGTAACTGCGTTTAAATCAATACCTAGCGTAAATCTAATAATAATTTGAGACGGAGAGTATAGAAAAAAGCTTAAAGAATTAAGTGACTGAGTATCTAATATCTCATTTGCGTGAGCTCAATATTGAGATGATCTCGTCTCTCTCGTACAAAAATCTGATGGACTCATCTTTCCTTGAGAAGAGGACTTTTGAATTGTACCTATAGAAGTAATGGCTGCTTGAAAACCTATTTTTGCTTTGAAAAAATGATGACTTACAGAAAGCGTCATAGCTTGAGAAACATGAGATTTTTTTCTAAAATCAGATTGAAGTGATTTCATAGAGAAATTTCAAATGTTCCACACTAATAATATGGCCTGAAAGTATAGTTCAACACTATGTAAACAGCAGGCTAAGATTTTCGATAAAAAACTATTTGAAGACAGGATTACTCAAATTGTACACCGATACAATTAAAATAGTACATCCAACATCACTCATAAAATTCTCTTTTTCTTTACATTATGAAAAGTGTTTTTATAATTTTCTAAATATTTTTCTTTCCTCATATTATGATTCGTAAAATAGTCCTTTGAATACTTTTATTCTTGCTTCCACTTCATGCTTTTATAGTTACGGTTCTAAAATGCAAATTTGCAATAGACACTGATATACTCAGATTTTGGAAAGAGTGAATTATTCTCATTCTGCTTCTTATGACATTTTTTACTCAATACAAAAAATACGATTGGTCACTTAAAAAGCTCTATCATAAAAACACATTACTCGGACTTACAACAGCATTTATTGTGTGTAGTGCTCTGTATTTATATTTTCCATTTTTTGAGCTAAAGGCTGCATCAGTTCTTTGATTTCGATATGATGTATTTTTTCTATTTGCACTTCTTATTGGTCTCTACCTTCCTGCTTGAGAAGAGGACATACGGTTTTATATGAAAATGGTATTTCTCTCTACTTTCTGAATACTTATAGTTTTTCTTCCTTGGTATTTATTTTGAGATATCAAAAGTACTGTATGACTTTTTGGATATTCAAATGAAGCATCTACGTATACTGCAAACGCGTGTCTCAGCTTTGCTCAAAATGTTGAAGGATGATATGCAAGGTTTCAAGCAACCTTTGGAGGACCAATTCGTATGTCTGTATACCTCACACTTGTAGGTTCACTTTTTATGGGATATATACTCTCTGCAACAAGATTCACTCGAACTCAAAAGTATACGTTCATAGCAATATTTTGAACTCTTATTCTCACATCTATATTTTTCTCTTATTCTAAAACTTCTATTTTATGAGCTATATTTGCCATCGCACTCTTTAGCTTCTTAACATTTAGATATATTTACAGAAGAGTCATAACTCGTAAGATGTATATTCAAGCAGGTATAGCACTCTCTCTTCCTATAATTTTAGTTATAATACTAAAATGGGATATGTTTTTACATCTCTGATCCGTTCTTAATCGATTAGAGAACTTAGGGAGATCAGCTGAAATGTTTTTTTATAATCCTATGTGATATGGTTTAGGGATTGCAGGACCTGCAAGTCAAATTGGAAACTCAATCGAATCAGCTTGAGGAACATTTATAGCAACTTCTAATGTTTTAACAATTCATAGATTCCTTCCAGAAAACTGGTATGTTCAAATCCTCTTAGAACAATGAATTATTGGACTCTCTATATTTGTATCGCTTATAATTTTTATAGGATATAGACTTGTATCTCGAATTAAACAACATAGAGATTTTGTAAGTGTCTGAGTCGCTACGGCCTATTTTTCACTCTGTTTTATGGCTCTCTTTACTCACGCATTTGAAGAAGCAGCGAGTAGTTATATGTTATTTTTCTTTATTGGTATTCTCCTGCATGAGGGTATGATGATGGAACGACATAGTAAAAAATAAATATGAAACTTTCAACCATTCTCTTCGTGATTCTGTGTATTGTTTGAACGCTGTATCATGCATATTTTTTGCAACTAAACGAAGTTCTTAAAGTAGCCGATAGTTTTGCATATCTACAAATGAGTTACTTTATGAAGGATTTCAGTATTGCTTCGTTTTGAAATGGTTGGTTTTGATTTGTATACTCTATTCCAATTGCATTAATGAATCTTTTTATAATAAATGATTTTTTGGCAGCTCAAATAGTAAATCTCATACTTCTCAACGTGAGCGCGATACTGTTGTTTAATATATCTAAAAAATATCTTTCTAGTTATTTCTCACTGCTGGTAGTTGGATTATTTTTATTATCTCCGGTGTATCTTCATTTCAGTATACATGTCTTGTCTGAAAATATTTACATCCCTTTATTTTTATGACTTCTTACTGTAACACTTAATTTTGTAGAAGAATGCTATATTTTTAAAAGCCCCTCACAGCATTTACTCAGACAAAAAAAACAAGTTATTATTATAGGAGTACTTTTAGCTCTTCTCTATCTTACCAGAGCAGAAGCATTTATTTACATATGATCTATTGGAATACTTGCTCTATGACTCGCACTCTTAAAAAAACTGAAATGGAAAAACTTTTTTAGTTTATGAATACTGTTTTTTGTGAGTTTTATCATTATTATTTCTCCTTATCTTTATTTCTTACATGATTTAACATGAGAGTGGGGACTCACTAACAAATGAGCCAGTAACCTCAGACAGGCTGAACTCAGAGGACAAACCCAAATGGATGATGCTTGATTTGAACAAGCCGTTGCAGAACTCACTGCCGATAAACATCATCTCATTGCTGGCTTCGCTGGAGGAATGCCATACGATACTCCAAGTATAGAAGGGAGTCTATGAGATTTTGTAGCGCGTGATCCGGCTTGATTTATTGCTCGAGTTTTTAGAAATCAAATAAAACTTTTTACACAAAATATTCCAGAAATATTTCTTTGAAAGAGTCCAAGTTTATATCTCTCTGATAATTCACGTTTTTGAGGAAATATATTATTTCTACTATGGTGTCTCTTTCCTTTCCTAGTATTGCTGTATTGAATATATGAATCTGTCAAAAGAGAGAGAGTTTTGATTTTAACATCACTTGCATTTTTCACACCAGCACTTATATTTTTTACACTATTTTTTACACTCAATAGATATTTTCTTATTTTTCTTCCCCTTTTCTTTCTCATATATTGAATTGGTCTCGCTAAAATATATGACTATTCAAAAATACTTTCTCTCTTTCTAATTTGAAATATAGTTTCAGTTCTCCTACTCTCTACAATGGTGTACTATAATTGAGAAAAAGACAAAGATGATTACTACACTTTAAAACAAGAAGCTTGAGTCTGGCTGCAATGACAAATTACTGATACAGAAAATATAAAAATAATGGAACGATTTCCTATCGTAACGTATTACTCTGGAAGTAAAATACGATACATTACTCCTTATACAGATGATATTTCAGATATTTATGAATACTGACTTTATAATAAAATAGACTATCTCATAGTCGATTCTATGGACTTTGAGACCTATAGACCAGCTCTTGCAAAATATTTAGAGAATACTCCAAATTGATTTACAAAATTTCGCGAATTTAGCAATGCCAAGAATCAAAAAGTTATCATTTATAAACTCAATGAAGTATAAGCTTCTTACTAAAAAAAGAGACCAAATTATTGGTCTCTTTTTTTTGTGGTGTATTATCTTACTATATAACTCGATTGTATGTCATATAAGAGTTCGGCAACTTCTTGATTCCCTTGTTTTTGAATTAGTACATATGATACATTATCTCAGTTAGATTTGTATCCAAGTCTAAACTCAGAGGCAAGGGTGATTCTTCCATCTTGGAAGACTGTCATTATAGGAGTCCTTGTAGTGTCTCATGTTCGATATATAGATATACTTCATGGATTATATGGAACTCAGAGTGGGACTCTAAAACTAGAATAATCAGTTTGATTTAAAATGTGAAGATAACTCCCTCATGTACTAGCTTGACTCAATTTTGAAACTATATTAATTTCCTCTGCCGGAATCTTCATAAACTGTCGATACACTGGAGTATTTGCATAGTATATAACAATCTCTGGATACACAGAAGTATTTTTACTATCATTTGACGGAAGTATTTGGATACTTGCAAGAGCGCTTTTTAAATCAATCTTACCAGTGTATTCATTAATCTCAGCCAATGGACTATCATTGTAATACATAACAACTCAAGATGACGTCTGAAGTGATTCAAAATCATATCATCAATCTATATTAGTTGGAACAAGGTCTCATTGAGTGGCTTCTTGAAGTTTTTCAATCGTCCCTCCTCTATATCTATATAATCGTATTGGCTCGTCACTGAGAGTCTCATCTATTTGACCAACGATAGTATTATCAACAACATCATTTATCTCTGGAACTGGAGCATAGACCTCAAAAGGAACAACTTTAGTTCAGGTATTTCCATTATCATCCGTAATAGATATTCTAATATTTTTATTTACAAGCACATCATAGGGACCAAAAGTAATGGCAATACGAGAAGCGTTTCGAGTTATTTGAATATTTTGAGTATTTCTATCATTTTCTGAGTTTCCATCATTATCAGAGTCTACTTCTAAATCCATATCTAATCGAACTGATGAAATACCAGAGAGTCCCCCATCCTCATAAATATATGGAGTTAAATCAACAGTTTGAGTTTGATACACTGGAATACGAATCTTTTGATTGAGTCAAATTTGAGGAGGAAGTGTATCACTAAATGTTTGAGGTGAGAGAAGTATTTGATTTGACTGTGTTCAGATTAAATCTTCATTAAATGCTTGAATACGAGCATAATAGAAATCGTTTGGAACAGAGAGTCGAATATTATAATTATCAGAATTATTATTACCAAGATCATAGACTGTATAAGACTCGACTTCTCTCATATCAAGCTGGACTACTGATCCATCGTGATATCCTACATCTACATGAGAAGATGCTGAAAGTGTCGAAGTATTTCATTCAAATACTATATGAGAATCATTAAAGAGAGGTTTTCCAATGTAACTTGTAATATTTGTCCCAAATATATCCTCCTGTATTCAAGAGTCTATATACGCATTCCCATTTATTCAAGTAATAGTAGCACTTCTATCAAATACTATAGAACTGTGTGCATCAACTCGAGTTGATCACTCTTCTCCATCACTGAATGTATAACGAATTCTAAAAGAATCATTCGCAGAATATAATGGAGTTTTTGATGTCATAATAACTTGTCACCCACCTTCCAGCACTTCTCATATATTTTGAAGTTTCTGAGTTGTAAGTTTTAGTCCAGACATATTTCAAGTGTATTTGAGATATGATCTATTTTTTTGAATTTTATAATTTGAACCTGCAGATGATTGTAAAATTTTGTTTCAAGAATCGTAGGCATCTACAATATGTGTTTCTAGATTTGAAGATACGTAGGTGTCACTCTCATCCATATACCTATCAACAAGTGTGTTATACGTCAGTCTAAACTGAGAGATTAAAGGATTAGTTGGTTTTTGAAATGAGATATTTATCGCTTCGTCACTCACTTGAGCTTCTTCAAAATAGTTGATTGATTCGATGTATTCTCATGAGAAGAAATCATTGTCAGATGCAGCTAAAATAAGTGGTGGACCAGAAACAAAGTTTACAGTTGGAGTATTTTTTCTATTTTCTTTGAAGTAGAGTTTTCCATCTGCTAGATAGAGAACATCTTCATCTCTATCTCCATCAATATCAACTATACTTGGTTCTTCGTCACCCTTTAAGATATCTGTATAATCAAACAATTTATAGTTTTTTCCATATTCAAGAACATAGATACCATCATAGGTATATTGATAGGTTCCACTTGGATTACATGTTCATCCTGAAGAAGAAGTCGATGTATTTCAAGTTGGAGAAACGGCAGCTAATTCAGACCCTTCCTTATAAGAATTGAGTCATCCCGAAACTCTTTTTTGAATATTTTCGGCTTGCGCTTCAATTTCAAGTCGTTGTTTCTTTGTCGCTTCACTTTCTCATGAGGCAAGAGTTATAGCTGCGTCAAGTGTATTGAGATTGTACTCTTCAAGAGAAGAAGTATACATTTCAAATCGTGAACTATTATCAAAATCACTCTCAACTTCTTTTATAAAACTTGGAGCAGAAAGAATCTCTACTTTTTTAATTTGGTCTTGTGAGTATTGTATTTCAGTAGAAAGTATATCAATAAGTGCTTTAAATTTTTCGGAAGAGTTATCTTGTAATCATGCAATAAATGCATCTTCTTTACTGTACTGCAAATTTCTTACTTCATCCCATAAATTTCTCAGCTCTTGTGTTGATTGATCCTGAGTAACATCCACAGATGCTAGCTGAGTTCCCACATATTTTGTAAACTCAGTATTGTCTAAAGTTTCATCAGCATTTTCTTGCATAAATGAAATCATATCTTGTCATTTCTTTGCAAGTAAAGCAGCAACTACATAGATCCCATTTGGATTTTCATTCAGTGGAGCAAATGATACATCATCTGATGAAATACTTCAGTCATTTTCTATTTGTATATTTACGTCTTCAATTCAAGCATCAGAAAAATCTAGATTAGAAATCTTTAGATCAAACATATTTGCAATATTACTAGTCTTGGAATCAAGTGGTTCCATAATATTACTTACAGCTTCTATAATAAACTCAGATTCAAATTCAAAATTTACATAGGTAGAAACCTTGATAGCTGAAATTGCCGAGTATGAAAAAGCAGGTGGTTGGATATCAATAAAATCTGTTGGGAGGTATCCATTTCTTTCAGTAAGAAATGCAATTTGATCACCAGCTCTCCATTCAGGAACAAACGGAGATGTTTTCAAAATACACATCACTTTTGTAACGAGTTTCATTATATTTAAAACTCCTTCAACAGCCCCAAAAAGTTTTGGTATTTTTGGTGGTGGTGGAAGATCTGGTAATTCTACACTTGGAAGTGTTGGGAGATCGGGTAATTCTGGAAGAGTATATCTAGGAAGCAGTGGAAGCTCTGGAAGTGTGAGAGACGCTGATGGAGTATCTGGCAGAACAAGTCTTGGTGCAAGTGGTAATACTATTGGACGAGGAGATATATTGAAATCTGGAAGATATACAGTCAGTCCTGCTCTAATATTAGACAGGTCTAAAATAATATCCGGCCATTTTGGAAACTCTATTATAGGAGGACTTGGAATAATTGCTGAAACCAGTCTAAAAATAAATGACTGCAGATCCTGTCGTTCATTCTTACATTCGTGACATTCTTCTTCATATCAAATAAAGACATCAATAAGCAATTGCCATGATTTTAAAATCGCTTTTATAAGTACATAGAGCTCTACCCACGCTTTGAATCTCTCACCATTGGTACTAATCCATTCTCACATGAGAGTAGCAATTATCTCAACATTACAGAGTATTTGTTCAAGCCAGTGTTCTTTTACCTGAATTAGTTTAGAGAGTCTTTCTGGAAGCTCTTTGTACTCTTCTAGAATCTGAATATTTGTTTGGAGGGTATAGAGGAGAGCCTTTGCGTCTACACTTGCTTTATTTTTTATACTATTTTCTTGTTGGCATCTTTCTTGTTCAGCAGTCGTTGCTCAGTTACAAGCAGCTCATAGTGACCATCGTTGCTCTGCCTTTTCTATTTCTCTTTGCCATTGTTCTGCAGCAAGTTTCCAATCAACCAGTGATTTATTTATTTCTGTTTGATCGATCCATGGAATACTCACATCTACTGTCTCTGTTTCGATATCAAGCAGAGGAATATTTCATAAGAATTCATACACTTCTTGAATTCCAGAAAGCGTTTGATTCGTGTTTCCAATAGTTGATTTTCATTGCGCCGATATGATTTGTAAATCAATAGCTCGACATCGCACAGCATCTCTTCAACTACAATCAAGGGTTGTTTTTTGAGCACGTAATCCATCTATATTTTGAGTATATTCAAGTCTCTCTTGAGTATTGTCTTCTGTTTTTTCTTGATTAAAATCACTACTTGTCTTAGCAAAATTATTCCAACTCAAATTAATAAGACCTGACATTTCGGGGAGTACGACAAATACTTTCGGAAGATTTGTAAGTTTTGAAGTAACTTCATCTAGTTGTCTCTCCACCCAATCCATAAGGAAATTAGGAAATGCTCATACTCTTTTGTTGTTTATTTGTACTACATCACCAAGATTTCAAGCAGCTAATGCAGAAGTATCAATATCAACTGATGTTGACATGAGAGCTGTTGAATTTGAGTTTCCAATATTTATAAAAGGTTGGCTTGGAAGATAATAGTTTCCTCATCCATTTTTTCAAAGATCTGTCATAGCTTGTTCATATTTTCCATACAATCAGCTTGGAGCTCTCCCGGTTCTTAAATATTCTAAGTAGTCTCGAACAAAAGAATCTTCAAGTTTTTGAGGTGTAGATACTTGAGTAATAGCTCATTCACAATTTCAAGCAATTATATCAAAATCTCCTCATCCAATTGGATATCAAAGTGAAGTAGGATCTCATTCACCTCATTCACAATTAAACAATGGCATCGCAGCAACTATACAGTTTCATCCAGGAACAATAGGATGAACTCACATAGGATTTGCGTTTCATGCTGCAATAGCGGGTCAACCAAAACATGCTGCGATTCAAAATCAACCAGTGAGTGTTGGCGTAGCAAAAAGTCTCACAAAGTTGCTTGGAGATGTTACTCATAGTGATCCTCCAGCTCAAGGAGTCCCATTACAAAATCATTTATAAGAATTTTTTGAAACTGGCCAAAACGAAGGTATTTGCATACATCCACCAAATCAAAGTGGTACATTCATACCAGTGAGTGCTGAAAATATAGGGATTCATTCTCAAACTCTTAGACCATCTCCAATAGGCATACCAAAGAGCGTTGGATCATTTCATGGTGCCAAAGGAGCCCAGTTGAGAGGAGTTGCTATACAACTTCAACCTCCAAAACCACAACTCAGTCCGTCAATAAGCGTATCAACTTCATCAGATATTTCGTCAATTGACTGATTTATAGCGTCAAGTTGATCCATAAAATCGCTTTGAGAATCGCTAGAATCCATATTATCGTCACGATCAGATATCCCATCGTTATCACTATCTTTCGTAAGATTTGCAAGAGCTTGATTTGCGTATTTTACTAATTCTTCATTTGCAGCTTCATTATCTGGATTAGATGAAAGAGTTTTAGTACTTTCTAAAATTGTCTGCATATAGTCAGGAATACCATCTTGATCTGCATCTTCAAGCTCAGGGAAATTATTTCACACATCAAGTGCATCTTCATCACAAGTTGGTTCAACAGTTCATGCCTGATATGATCGAACTGCTGTAGATCTAAATATATCTGCTGTCTTCCCACAGTTTTTTTCATCTTTTTTTAAAATAATATCTCCGTAAATATCATCTCATAATTCTCATTTTTCATAGAGTCACACTTGCATGTATCAGTACTCAATTGGCAATGTCTCTAGCTCAAACCGTATAACTGCTTCTTCACCTGGAGCCAAAGTAAATCAATCTATAAGTATTTCATATTCACCAATTCCTGATTTTCGAACCACTTCTAAATTATCTTGAGAAATTACGGTAAAGTTATCATCTCTAAATTTAAAATAATCTGGAAGATCATCCACAAATGCAATGTTATTTTTTCGGGTATTACTCGTATTTTTTATAGTAATATCATAAAATACCCTGTCTCAATTTTGAAGATATTCACCATTTACATCTCTATAAGTTTTAGTTATTTGAAGTCATTGAGTACTCGCATATTGACCTCTTAGAAAATATTTATCTTGATTGAAACCATTCTCAAAACCAGAGTATGAAACGTAACTTTGATATCAATCCAAAAACTCTCCCAGTTCATCTGCCTGACCAGCCATTGATTCTGACTCTGATGAACCTCACACATTTGCAACACTCTCGCCAAATGTATTTACAAGGTTAGTTTGCGAGTTTCACGCTTTGAAATTCGTTGGCACATAAGGAAGTGAAGTATAGAGAAAGCTTTCTACCATAGCTTCGTTTATAAATTCTGGAGATCCTGGATTTTCTGGATTATTTTTAAGTTGTTCTAGATACTCTGACGAGTCTTGTAATATTGCAGCAGCTTTTTGCTCATCTATTTGAGTCAAACCATCAAAATATACAGCTCCTCCATATTCTAGAATTTGATTTGATATACGGATAGCTTGACCGTCTCAAACGAATTTTTTCGTAAATACAGGAGCTCGTGATGTTCCTCATCCATAAAAAATATGAACAAGTCACGCATCATCGAGTGTAACGATGTCATCCTTGCCATCAGCGTCCATATCAAAACTCTTGGCTTGTATGATACTTCCATCCAAAATAAAGCTATCTGAAATATCATATCTTTCAAAATCTTTAATTCTATTATTATACAGAGCAGGTTTTCAACTATTATTTACAAAAAATATATCATCATATCCATCTCCTGTAAAATCTCAGGTTTGGACCATTCTAGCTGATCAGCCATCTGCCGAATACACGAGATTTTCATGCGCGATAAATCTGCCTTGAGTATCATTATTTTCAAATAACTGCATATATCAGTCATTTTTTATAGTTAATATATCAAGTCTCTTATCTTTATTATAATCAAATGTTTGATAGCCAACCAATCAATCACTGTCATCTATAATTTCTCATAGAGTAGAATCAAATGACTTAATCTGATTTGGATTATTTGGGAAGCTATTTTTAAGAGCTTTGAGGGACAAGACTGGATCTCAGAGATTAATAAGTGAAAAACTTTGAAAATTTTCTGTTGCGTCTCACACACTTTCTCCTGCAGAAAACTGTAACAACATAGTATTAGTGTCTTGCCACCCTATTCAAGCCTCTTCTGAAGCTTGCTCTCATCATAAAATATCTCATTTATGAAATTCATTGAGAGCTTTATTATCTCCAAAAGGATCATTATAATAAAAATTCCATTGCGCTCTATTATTTTCGTCTAATATTTTTCGTGATGAGTATGAATTTGAAATAAGATGAACAATAAGTGTATCATCTAATGTTTGAAGTTTATTTTGCAGAAGAAGCTCATCACGAGTTATATTCAGTCAAAATTTTCATGATATTTTCATATTTCATGCAAGTGTCTCTCCGTGCATAATTTGAAGTGAGATTCATGGTCATTGATGCGTTGTATCAAGCATAAGAGTCACTCATGATTTTCTCACAAATCTACCAGATTTGCTTGCTTCAAAAATAGTTTTTCCAGATGGATCTCTGAGTGATACGTTCCCATTTTGAGTTTTATAACTATAAGCAGCATCTTCATTTATTTCCAAATCAATAGTACTTGTATTAGATATGTTGTAGTATACTTTAGCAACATAATCACTCAGTGCAGCATTATATATATCAAGGGTAAGTCTCCCATTTGCATCTAGATTCACCCCGTATTCTAAATCTTGGGTTAAACTTCATTGTTCGAGTTTTCAAATAAAACCATTTTTCTCTAGAGAAAAAATATCGTTATATTTATACGGAGAATTGAGTAAAGAACTCACGGCAAGTGAACTATTATTTCTGTCAAAAAGCAGTGCCCCTGCAAGATAATTTTTTTGAGTGAAGTCACCGTATGGAGCACCTAAAAGAACAGAATATAATCAGTTAAAAGCATTTCAATCAATAGAATCCTTATCCCAAAAGTAAAATGTTTCTATACTTCCAGCATTGGATCATACACCGCTGACTCTCAAGAAATTTGTTTCGTCCCAAAATTGAGATATTTGTTGTTTCCGAGCTTGGGAAAGAGATGCATATGCTTCACTTGCTTCTAGTGATTTTTTTTGAGCAAAAAGAGAAATAAATGTTTCACCATCTACAAAATCCTTAAAAAATCTTTTTCAAAGGCTTGTAAGTTCTCAAGTACTTGTTGTAAATCAGTTTATAGTAAGTCGTTCTCTATTAAATGGAGCCTGCCCCTCTAACTTAAATGAATTTGCAGATAAATCTGGTATGGATTGAACTTTGAAATACGCAGTCCCTGGAACATCTGTTCAAGAAATTTGAAATTGAGTTTTACCATCTACCACTGTTTTTCTTTTACTTCAAAGAGTTGCAATAGCAGTGCTTCCCTCAAATATTTCAGCTTGTATTTCTGTGACGTTGTTATTAAATACCGTATTTCCATATCTATCTTTGAGGCTTACGTCTACTATAGTTTTAGCGTCTGGAGAAGCTTCAATCTTAGTTTCACTCAGTGCTAGATCAACTTGAATAGCTTTGTCTGGATTGATGTTACTTCTTTTCTTATAGATGTTATTTCATCCTTCCACTTGAAGTTCAAAGAGTATTTGCTTTCAAGCAAGAGTAGAGGTTGTCATAGATACAACTCCAACTCAGTTTTTCACCTCAGTATAAATATCATCACTTTGTCAGTAAAGTTTTGGAATAGAGAGATATACTCGAGAATTGAGATTGCTAAGTGTATTCCCCGATTTATCTGTGAATGTTGCTCTAAATTTATATTGATTTCCTCAAACTTTTGGAACACCGTTGAGTCTATCAAGTTGGAGTCTAATATCAGAAATAGTTTGTATTTGATATTTTTTTGTTTGAATAACTTTTCATTGTGCATTTCGAAGCTCAACAGACAGAGTATTGTTAGATGCTCTATTAGTTGAACGAAGTCTAAATGGCTTATATCACTCTATAATTTGAGAAGTAATTTTGTCAGTTCAATTATCCTCAAATACCAATCATCCTCATTGAATTTCCATATTCACTTCATAGAGCTCACCTGAAGCAAGATTTCACAGAGAGTCAAGCGCACTCACTAAATGAGTAGATATATTTCCATCAGTTTCAATAAGAGTGGTAGAAATATTTACATCTAAAACAGATGCAGCCTTCGGAAGAACTTCAAAATTTCTAACACTCACAAATCACGTTCCATCTCTCACTTCTATCTCATATACTCACGCTGTTTTAGCTCAATAAATGGAACGTGGTGTGCTAAGATTATTTTCACTGATTCAAGACTGTTCATAAACAACTTCGTCATTTCTTTTTAAAGTCACGGAAATTGGATACGTCAGTGGGAGAACATTTCAAGCTCTTGAATAGTTTTCTATTCAAAAATACATCTTTTGACTCTTATTTTGATTTGTTGAAGCAGCAATACTCTCATCAATTGATTGTTTGGAAGTATCAAAAAGGTAGATATTTTGAGTACTTGAGGCAATAATACCAGTTTCTCAACTGTAAGTCCCATCATTTTCAACAAGATAGTTTCTTACAAATAATTGATCAGCTCGTATTTCTATTTTTTTTCGTGAACTCACTAGATTAATTACTCTCTCTCCTGAAGAGTCATCGGATTGAAGTCGAGATATGAAATACACATTGGCATCTTGGCTTTGTGTAGTGAAGTAATATTGTACTTCTCATCTTGAAGCTCTTTGCGATACATTTGTAAATGAAATATAGGCTTGAGCTGCAAGCAAATCTTCTTCTCCTGCAAGTTCTGGTATACTCTGATCATAAATAACTCTTATGTTATTTCATGAAAAAGCAGAATTGGGATCATTAGGTACCTCTACTCTCGCAAGTTCTTGTTTCACAGTACTTGTACTGTCAAAAGTCACTTGAGCGTCTTGAGCGTCAAAAATTTGAGTTTTATAAACTCATGAACTTCCATAATAATACCTATCGGCATCTGTAATATTTTTGAGTGAACCACCTTGAAGTTTTCACTCTATACAGTCATTAATTCCATTTTTATTAACATCTCCATCACAAGCAAATATCTCAGCTCTCTCATCCTCACTGAGAAAGAGTGTATCATATCAACAACTTCACTGACCAATTTCAATGGTTGGAGGAAGCATATCTTTGAGCCAGCAAATAACAGCCGGAATCCATTCCCATATAGGAACTCAATCAGGAGGGCTACATTTAAAGGTATCTTCGCTCGAATCGGAAACAGTTATAGATGAACCATACAGTGTTGTTTCCAGTTCAAGATTTTGAGATATTATTCCAGCATATGGATGATCTGATTTTTGTTCAGGATCAAGTTTTATGTACATATTTTGAGCATCTCAAGGAGCAGCAAGATATGCTGTTTCATATGAGGGTTTTGCTTTAGGAAGATGAAACTGTCCATCTGTGTCTTGAAACTCACTACTAAGGTATTCCTCAAAAACAAACTTATACTTCGAAGAAGGTGTTTTGAGTTGATTCCAATACACAGCAAAAACTAAAGTATCATAATAACTTATTGACTTACTTTGATTATTCGCTGTATATACTTCAAGCTCCTTATTTTTAAGAGAGGTATAGAGATTTACATTAGCTCTTGGATATTCTCAAGTTTTGAGATACTCATACATTTCTTTTTCTTTCGCAGAAAGATTTCAAGGATTTGAATTTGCAATAACTGTATTTATTGATTCTGAAATTGAATCTAAATAGTCTTTTGTTTTTTTCTCAACATTTTCTAAAGTAAGATCCTCTCACGCATCAAGCTCAACTCGAAACAACTGTGGAAAGTCTATTTTTTTATATCAATAGCTCGGTGCAGTTCCTCAATTAGCTCAAATAAAATCAATATATCTATCAGTATCAATTGGGAGAGATGGTGTAAATAAAGCACTCGTCTGTTTTCCAAATTCTTCATTTGTTGGAGAAGTATGTAAAATATAAGAACTTATATTTTTGTATGTATAAACTTGTGTTGGTGGACAAGGATTACATTCTCTTCCATCTTCGCTACTATTTGTACATACTTGCGCCTGTAATTGTGATTGGATTTCTTTTCAATTGTATACTAAACTTTTAATTTTACAGCTTCCTCATCCAGAATTCCCCCCTGTACTTTGAGTCCATCATTGAGAAACTATAGAGTCGAAAGTTTCTACATTTGTATCTTGAATATTTGTAGCAGAACAAAATCTACTTTGAGAAGTTGTTCCAGCTGGAGAATTTTCAATTCATACACTGGAAGACCCATTTGTAAAATCGGTATAATATCTTACATTATCTCAAGGATTCACTGGAAGATCAAAACGCACTCTACAACCATAAACGGTATCTCAGTCTGAACCACCTCTCTCATAAGAATAATAATCCTCTCTATAGGTTTGTGTAAGTACAGGATTAATGAAACAATCAACTGGACTTGGGATCTTTGATTCATCTGAAGATTCCTTCGAACCCAATATATCAAAAACTGGTCTAATTCAACCATTAAGATTATGTTCTCATAGCTTTAAACCACTATTTCAATTATTAAGTCATTCAAGGTTTATTGGAGTATTTTTCCCCCAGAAACCACTCATTCATGATATAACCTTTCAACTTGCTTCATCATATTTCATCGCTAATCAACACATTGCTGTATCAGATTGTACATTATTAATATTAATTCATCTATTTGCTTCAACAAGAGTACCCGACAAGGTACTTCACCTAAACACACTACACTGAGCTGCGTTTGTAATGTCTGAAGATTTTGTTCCAACAATATATCAAGTATATTCTTGTTTACATGATGCTCAGATTCATGTAGAAGAATTTCAGACTACAGACTTAGTGAGCGGAATAGCTATATTTCTTGATAAACCTCATGCAACAAGATTAGTTATTTCTTCTTCAAGTCCAGTATTGACATTTTTAATAACTTCAGCTGTCACTTCATCAATGACTGAAATAAGAAACGGAGGCATATCTACATTCACTTTTGATCCCCCCTCGTTATATCTCCCAGCATTAAATACATGCTTTCTCATTTCAGAAAGCGTAGAACCATTAAATATTTCTAAAAATTTCTTCGTTGCGTTATCTGTAATATATCTCGTGGAAACATCAGGAGCTCAAGTAGTATCAGGTCCATTTGAGAGTCCAGAAATATCAAAACTTGGATCTACATTTTTGAGAAGATCTGCTATTTCAAGATTTTGAACTCATAGTACTTGATCTTTTACTTTTCAAGCTAAGTCTTTAGAGTACCTATTATAGGTAATATCTTCAATATTTTGAAGGTATGCTTGGTATCAGACATACTTTTGGTATTGAAGTGCATTATTTTCTCTAAATTGATCATAGTAAAATACATACGGTTCATAATCATCATTCGCCTCCGTAGCCTCACCATCTATAATTCCTTTATTTTGATTAAATATTCCTTTTCAAATATAGAAATCATGATTTTTATCAAAGTAATCTTTTATAGAATCAATATCATCTCAGACATTTCACGTATTTGGAGAAATAACCCCATGCCAAATTTCTGGTTCTAGTTCAGTATTCGCTTCATCAGATTTTTGATACTTAGAACTTAGCTGATCAAATATGTACGACTTCTCAGTGAAATCGACATATGGTAAAATACTTTTTCATGATTGCGCCCCATCAAACACCAGTGGAACTGGAATTTTTCAGACTAAAACAGTTCAAACAAGTCGTGATTCAAAATTAATGTTATCTTTTACTGATTTGTATCATTCGTTGTAGAGTGATTCATTGAGTGAAGCTATATCCAGTACCGACGCGTCACTTGGGGTTGGAAGGATTACAACTTTTGTATTTTCTAAAACTCATTGTATATCACGACTATACCTTACGAGCTTTGATCTTACAGCACTATAGGTATCTTCATCTACTATGATAGACACTAGGTTATAATATTCATCTTGTGCAGCAAAAGCTTTATATGAGAAATATTGTTGAAATGGAATTTGAAGGGTCACAGAAAAGAGCAGGAAAAAAATGAGTAATCCTGAAAGTATTTTTTGTAATCCCGGCATCCACATAAATAGGTAAGTTTTCTGTATACTAAAGGGAGTGTACTGAGTTTTTAACATAGTACCAATTATCGCTCTTAAATCAATAAAAAAGTGAACAAATAATGTGTACAAACTCTTATTAATCCTATATTTTCACAGCTTGTGAAATATATAATAAATTCTAGCATATAATACTAGCATCTAAAACTATTTTTGCTTGACGATAACTCGAGTCCTACTCTGAAAAATTACTATCATACAAGTAATATTTTTCTTACTAAAATATGCAAAACTTTTAATATTTGATTTACACTTAAAAGTATGAGAATATATGTATATATTATATTTTAAAAATTGAATTATATGGCACAATTTGATACACCAGATTTTTGTGAAGAAGCAAAAGATGGTTGATTTACAAATGATCTCACTCCAGAAGAAAAGGATGAATGCTGAATAAAATTAACGCCTAGTGAAAAAGAAGAATTTATCGCTCGGAGACAAATGCTCCTCAAAGAGCTAGATAATTCTAGGAGCCTAGAATTAGATGAATGAGATTTTGATCCTATTTTAGAATGATCACCAGATTCACGTACGAGTAAAGATCTGTTTCCATGAGATTTCGATCAAAATCTCACTCCACAAGACAGTATTGATGACAACTTTCTAAAAAATACTTTTAATAGTAATAACTCACTTATTAAACCAGAAACCAAAGATGAAATAGAAGACATCTTACAATGATTAGAATATTAATAAAATCTAAGTCAAAATATAAATAAAAAACTTCCCATTTTGGGAAGTTTTTTTGAAAGAAAATGAAAAAATTATTTCTTCATAAGTGAGTCTCTAATTTCAGTCAAAAGTACAATTTCTTGTGGAATTGCAGCTTCTTCAACTGGTTTTGCTTCTTCTTTCTTTTGCATATTTGAAAGAGCACGCACCATCATAAAAATAATAAATCCAAGAATTACAAAACTTATAGAGTCAGTAATAAATTGACCGTACTTAATAGCTGGAGCTCCTGCTTCTTCAAGAGCTGCAAGTGACGCGTAAGTATTTCCATCAAGTGGGATGTATAAATTAGAAAAATCTACTTTTCAAAGTATGAGTCCAATTGGAGGCATAATAATATTGTCTACAAAAGAACGAACCACCGTTGCAAATGCAGCCCCAAACATAAAACCTATTGCTAAATCAATAGCATTTCCTTTGAGTAAAAAGTTTTTAAAATCTTGTAACATATATTATATATTATAAAGATATAGTAAGTACAATCTTACTATATCTATTTTATAAATTATTTCAAGCACATTAGAACAGTTCAAATATCAAATACAATGCTAATAACACACTTAAATATTTTAAAAATTTTTCTAAAACTTCACTATGAATTTTATGAACAAAGTATCAGGCAATAAGTCCAGAACACAAAGCTGTAAAAAACATAGGAATATAAAAATCTACATTTATGAGTCAAAGTCTAAAATACTCTATTGTCCCAACAGCTCTTGCAAATACAAATGCAAAACTCAGTACAAATAGAGCTCTATGATAGGTAAAATGAAATATAGTAGTAAGTACTAAAAGTCATACAATAAAATCTCAAATAGAGAGGAAAGCATTATATGTTGCAATAAAAAATCACGCAACACATAATAATATTATATTTTTCTGACTTGCGACAAATCACAATTCCGATTTTTTTCAATTTCAAAAAAATAGATTTTTAATAACCAATCATCCAATCGCAAGAGTGAAAAATATTTTCACATATTCACTTGGTATAATATTTAGTAAATTTGCTCAAAGTAATGCTCAAAATAGAGCTACGAGAACCAGAGCCCACATCCATTTCTCAATTTTTTCTTTTTTAAGCAGCATAAATAGCAATCCTAATTCACTTCAAAGGACTGCTGCATTATCCAAAGCAATAGCATTTTTTATAGGAAATCATATTATATTTTGTAGAAAGATTTGAGTTACTAAACTCCCTCCTCCTACAAAGTTACCATATAATTCTCAAAAGAAAATACCAATACAAGCAAGGAAAATATCGAAGTTAAACATGGGGAATTAACTATATAATGGATACTCTTTCGTCAACTTCTCTACATGTTTTTTATCTCCAAAAATAAGTATTCCAAGGTATTCAACTTCTGACATTTTTTTTATTTCAGTATTTTTTTGTACGATACTATCATCACTCGTTTCAAGCATTTCTCGAGTAAATGGAACGACCTCTAATCAACCATTTTTAGCAATCTTATATAACTCTTGAATTTTTTGATTATTTTCAGCCTGCTTGATAATAATTGCATGTTGAATATTCATTGGAATACTTTGTCCATCTGAAGTTATTGCTGACTCTTTTTCAAAAAGGCTTTTTCAGACTCTTGCTGAAAACGAAGCAGATAAATGAGCAATAGTGTTAAGCTCTTGCCAATTTTGAAGTTTTGATTCTTTGTTTAACAGCGCTACCGCAAGCTGTGTTTTCTTACTAGGTTTTTCTTCGTTTGTATTGGTTTTCATAAGTGGAAAGAGAACCATATCTCTAAGATTATCTTGGCCTGTTAAGAGAGCCAGTATTCTCTCTACCCCCATTCACCAACCAGATTGTGGTGGCATGCCGTATTCCATAGCAAGAACAAAGTCATCATCACTCGAGGTTGCCTCCAGATCTCATTTTGCAAGAGCATCTCCCTGTGCTTCAAAATTAGCAATTTGAATTTTAGGATCAACCAGCTCACTATATGCTTTAATAACTTCCCAGCCATTGATAACGAGTTGCCATTGTTCAACTATATCTGGGTTCGTGTCATTTCCTCTCGCAAGAGGTTGCATAGACTTAGGATAGTTATACACAAATGCTGGTCCCGTAATACCTGGACGAAGTACTTTTTTATACAGGTAGTCTATCATTGTAGCCGTCACTTGTTTATCTATTCACTCCCAACTATATCCTGACTTTTTTATTTCAGTTCTGAGTCTATCCTCATCTTCTGGTCAATACTGAGATACATCAATTCCAGATTTGTCTAATACTCACGCTATATAATCGATTCTTGGCCACGGAGTCGCAAAATTAACTTGTTTTTCTGCTCAAGATTTATCTTTTACAAGGACTTCTTTTTTCAGTTCAGGAATATTTTGAAATACAAAATCAAACATATCTTCCGTAAACTTCATATTATCCTCATAGTTCCACCATGCTGCGTAATGTTCAATTGCTGAAAACTCTTGTATATGACTTGGATCTGATCACTCATTTCTAAAATTTCTTGTGAATTCTACGACTCTTTCAAATCTTCAAACAGTCGCTTTTTTCAGTGCTGTTTCTGGAGAAATTCGTAGGAAAAACTCTTCATTAAAATCATTGTGATGCGTAGTAAATGGAGCGGCTGCAGCTCAGGAAGCAGAGTTTCATAAAACTGGTGTCTCTATTTCTATAAATGCTTGAGATTCATAAAAATCTCTGAGAGTCTTTACAAAGGTACTTCTGAGCTTAAATCTCTCAAAACTCTCAGTATTCATAATCATATCAAGATATCTCTGTCTATAGATTGTTTCTATATCCTGAACTCAATGCCATTTTTCTGGAAGTGGTCTCACAGCTTTTGACATGATTTGAAATTCCGATACAAAAATAGTGAGTTCACCATGCTTGGTTTCAAATAAATCTCATTGAACTGCAATATAATCACCCACCTGACAAAATTTTTCTGCTATTTTATAGGCTGATTTTTCTTCTCCGTCTATTTCTATACTCTCAACTATTTCAGTTCCTGTATTTAGTTTTACAAGGTCACGCATAAAAAATACCTGAATATCTCAGCTGTGGTCTCTAAGTTTTGCAAAGGTAAGTTTTCCATGAGATTTTGTAGCCATTATTCTTCCAGCAGTTTTAAACTCAGCTATACTTCCTCAAACCATGAGATTTTCTATATCTCTAATATATCCTCCTTTCGTGTCATCTTCACTTCTCTTTCTAATTTCTGCTATATCTATTTTTCACTTTAGGTTATTCGCGTACACGATAACTCCAGCATCTTTCAGTGCCTGGATTTTTTTCATTCGGTCTTGTGATTCTTTTGAGTAGTCCATTTGTTGCAAGTTTGAGTTATAAAAAAACTGTTTTCTTTTCAAAAAACAGTTTTTCTCATCCAAAAGGAGAGCCATTTTCGATTTATGACTTTCTAGGTTTCTTTTGTTTGAGAATTTTCATATATATAGTAGTTTGAGTAACGGCTGAATTATAAAGAGAGTGTAGTATTTTGCAATTTTTTATAATCACAATTCTCTATTATTAACTCTTTTGTTCAATTTTATCTTTATAGTTAATATCTCGTATAACTTCATCCCCACCAAAAATAGTAACGAGACTATCTTTTACACCATCCATAAATCAAGAAACAGCTGCAGCAAAAATACCAGGTTCATTTACTATTACTATTTTTCTCTCAATTTCATATCTTTCACTCATATTTAAATATTTAAAAGTAAAAATGTATTATAAGTATTATATGTATCCTATAACATTGTCAATTGCTTCTTTAGAATCCCTCTCATGTTATAACTCATAAATCTTTCATTTTTTGGATGTCATATTGGTCGGTAACCAATTTTGTTTGTGCTGGAATTTTTTTATTAAATTTCCTATTAAAATGTTCAACTGATGACTCATCTTCTATTTGAAAAGAATGATGGAGAGTAGACAGAATAGCATTTAAAGAAACATCAGTTTGCATAGAACATTCCGTACTTTCAATTCAATAATTTGAAGCTACTGTGTCTAAAATTTCTTGTAATTCTACAGTATCTAAAATATTCATAATATTTCATGAGTGACTTAGAATTTTATATGTTTCCATATCAGATTCATCAGGATTTCGTACTCTCGGTATTCAGCACGTTCTCAAAGAACCTCCTGAAGTTAAATTTTTCATTTTAAAACATTATAATATAGAACTCAATCATAATAATCTACAGTGTTTCGTCAAGCTTGGTTCTTCGCTTAAATGACTAATCTATGCTATTGTTGAACAAATATATATTTATAGCCAAGTGTATGCGATATCTCATTTCCATTTTAGCTCTCTTCTTTGTAATGCAAAACCAAGTTTCTGCAGCATTGGGTCGTGGCTTACAGCAGCAAGCTTGAGGAGGAAGTTCATGAACTGCTGTCAGTGCTTCTGATGCTTGATCTGAATGATTCTTTGGAAATATAGCTTCGTTTTTTAGTTTTTTCTTCTTACATGCTCTTTCGATTGCTATCTGGGCTTTTATAATTTTGACCTGTACTTTTATAGTTTACAAATCTATACGCCTCGCTTTTGAGCTTTTTTATTCTAAAAATCTCAGATACCTTAAAATAACACTTCCAAAAGCTGATTCTAAACTCGACAAGGAACGGGAAACAAAAAAAGACTTCAAGGAAAAAATAGGAATGATGTCTATGTTTTATAAAGCCATTCATAAACTTTCTGAAGCTGGACTTCGAGATACTCTTCTTAACTTTTTATTCGGACATAGTAAAATAGCCCTCGAACTAGTGTATGAACATGGGGAAGTAAGTTTTTATATCGTAACCTATGAAAACTACGTCAATCTTATATCACAACATATTACATCTATATATAATGATGCTGAAATACAACTTGTACCAAAAGAGGATTACATAACTCTTAAAACAAAGGGTTATTCTATGAGAGTAGCGTCTCTCGGAAAAGAGCATGATGATGTCTATCCTATAAAGACATTTAAATATTTAGAGGATGATCCTATAAATAACTTCACCAATGTATTTTGAGGTCTCGCAAGAGAAGACAAAGCTGTCTACCAAGTAGTTATAAAACCAATCAGTTCTAAATGGAATAAAAAGGCACTAAAAGCAGCGGGACTGGTTGCAAAAGGAAAATATAAAAAATGAAGAAACTTTACATTGTTGTCAATTATTTTTAGACCATTTACATGGCTTTGGAATCCACTTATGGCATTAGTAGAATGACCAGAAGATATGGTAGGAAGCAATAATGCTCCCGGAGCAAGTGAGTGAGATGCGTATAAAATATTCAATCAAGCTGAAACGGAGGCTCAAAAAATAATGGGGGAAGCTGCAGCTCAGCCATCTTTTGAAACATCGATACGTATTATTGTTGCCTCTCCAAATAAACGATCAGCAGAAAATGGGGTGCACGCTATTGTAGCAGCAGCTTCTATATTTACTGATGAATATAATAACGCACTGGATAACCCTCAACTCTATGAAGACTCACTCCCATGGATATTTACTCCATGTCGGTATTTTGCATTTAGACATAAACTCGTAGGATTTTTTCAAAATATATCTGTTTTTTCAGCTGATGAAGCCTCAACTTTGTTTCATATGCCAGATATAAATTATAACAAATCACCGATTATAAATTGGCTTGAATATAAGAAACTCCCTCTTCCTCACAATATTAAATCTCCGATGGACCCAACGATGCTTGAGGAAAAAGATCCAGTAACTGGAGAAACAAAACTTGTACATAGACACCTTTGAGGATTTCCTGTCTATAAAGATGGTGTATTACTTTGATGGAATGAATATAGAAATAAAAAAACACCTATTTATTTTAACAGAAAGGATCGAGGAAGACACCACTATATCATTTGAAAATCTGGGTGAGGTAAGTCTGTATTTATTGGATATATGGCTCGTCAAGATGTCTGGAATGGGGATGGAGTCTGTGTCATAGACCCACATGGAGATTTGGTTGAGGACGTACTTGAATTTATTCCAAAAGAGCGAGCAAAAGATGTCGTTGTATTTGACCCGTCAGATACTGACCGACCTATGGGTCTCAATATGTTAGACATTATTGCCACTGACCCGGACATTAGAAAGCGAGAAATGGATAGAGCTGCAATGGACGCAACTGAAATATTTATCAAAATATTTGGTGATGAAATATTTGGTCCAAGGATCCAACATTATTTTAGAAATGGATGTTTGACACTTATGGAGGATGAAGAGGATGGAGGAACTCTCATAGATGTACCAAGACTTTTTGTAGATGAAGCATTTATGAAATACAAAACAAGAAACCTTAAAAATCCAGTCGTGAAATCATTTTGGGAGCATGAATATGCAAATACTGGGGATAGAGAAAAACAAGAAATGATTCCGTATTTTTCTGCAAAATTTGGTCCGTTTATTACAAACTCTACGATTCGTAATATTATAGGACAACCAAAATCAGCGTTTAATCTCAGAGAAGTTATGGATAATAAAAAAATTCTTCTCGTTAATCTCTCTAAAGGTAAAATTGGGGCACTCAATGCTCAGCTACTTGGTCTCATATTTGTATCTAAAATTAATATGGCTGCGATGAGTCGTGCTGATATTCCAGAAGCAGAGCGTAAAGACTTCTATATGTACGTAGATGAGTTCCAGAACTTTGCCACAGAAACATTTGGAGAAATACTTTCAGAAGCCAGAAAATATCGACTTGCGCTCATTATGGCTCACCAATTTATTGCTCAAATTTGAGGATCTGGTGCTAAAAAATGAGATAAACCATCTATTAAAGATGCAGTATTTGGGAATGCTGGAACTATTCAGTCATTTAAAGTTGGTGCAGATGATGCTGAATATATGGAAAAAGAATATGCTCCTCTCCTCTCTCAACAAGATATTATTGGGATAGCCAACTATACAGCTTATATTAAACTCAATATAGACAATTCTACGACCCGACCTTTCGATATGAAAACTATATGGGATAATGGATATCAAAACAAAAAAGCAGCTGCAATTCTTAAAGAATACTCACGAAAAAAATATTGACGAAAGAAAAAATATGTTGATATAGAAATCGAAGCAAGACTCTGAATTATGAATGATAGCTAATAGTTGCCTCAAAAAGGATTAACTGATATTATATACCTATACAGTATAATTATGTACATGAAAAATATAAATTACATTCTATCACTTCTCATATTATCATTGATATTTCTATTTGGAAATATCTTTATGGCGTGAGCTGTAGATAATACAATACGTTCAAATAACGTAAATATTTGAGGAAGTATAGGAAGTGAATCTTCTAATCTATGACAAAATGATCCTCTTGAAGAATTCGGTGATTCTGGTCAGTTCATATGAGTATCAAGTTGAGGAGAAAGTGGGATTTATAATACTATGATTCGAATCGCAAGAGATATCAAAAATTTATTTTATGCAATTGCTACGGTGCTTTTTCTTATTATAAGTCTGAGGCTTATTTTTTCCAGTAATACAGAAGAGGAAATAGGAAATTTCAAAAAATGAATTATTTGGATTACCATTTGACTCATCGTTATGCAAATAGCCTACTCATTTGCAATCGTAACCTTTGATCAATGAGTATCTGCAAGTCTCTGAGTAAGTATTATACAAAACATAGCCTATCCATTAATTAATCTCATCAAAACACTTGCTTCTGTATTTTTTATAGCGATGGCAATCTTTGCTTTTTTTAGACTCGTCACAGCCAATGGAAATGAAGAAGCTATAAAATCCGGAAAAATGACTATAGTATATGCTATATTTTGATTCATTATCGTGAAACTAGCAGATGAGATTGTTCAAGCGTTTTATGGGAGAATTGACTGCAACAATACATCTGGTTGATTCATAAATACACAAGCAAATAATTGTATAAACAGAAGTGATATATCTGAGTGAATTTACATAATCACAAATATACTCAATTGGCTCAACGGTTTTGTTGCAATCGTTGTACTCATTATGATTATATATGCAGGATTACAGATTATGCTCTCTGGTTGAGATGAAGAAAAAATAAAAAAATGAAAACAATCCATCATCTATATCGCTATCGGGATTGCCATATTGATTGTAAATTACCTAGTTCTTACTTTCTTTCTTGTCCCACAAGGAACTATTTAATAGTAAAAAATTATGAATAAAAAAATATTTATACTCATTTGAATCTTTGCACTCCTTATCTTTTGATTTGACCTCAATTTCGCACAAGCTGTTGAAATTCCTGGAACATCAAAAATACAAGATGTCTCTTTAAATGTAGGTTCAAGTGGAAATATAGTACGAGATATTTGAGAGATTGGATTTCGAATCCTCACAATTATCAAAAGATTTATAATGTGATTACTTGTTATATTTTCTGTCTATATTGGGATAATGATGATGATATCACTTGGTACAGACGAAGAAAGACTTTCAGCAGCTAAAAGACAAATATGGTATATGCTCGTAGCATTAGTATTCATAAATATTCCAGGAACTATTTATGAAGCGTTTTACAAAGATGATGGAACTACTGTTGGAGATAGTATTAATACAGATACTTTTGGGAATGCAAGTAGCGAAAGCTCTTGAAACCTCTTCTTTGATTTCTTTGTGTTTAGTTATACATTGAATAATCAGATAGTATTGTTTCTGGAAGTTATGATTTTCCTTTGAGCTATCTTTATGATCGTCCTTGCAGGTATACAACTTATGACTTCCAGAGGAAAGGAAGAGCGACTTACCGAAGCAAAGAATAGGATACTCTACATTATCTTAGCTCTCATTTTTGTCAGTATAATAGAGGCTTGGAAACGACTTGCTTTTGGTTGAGTCATAGAAGACTGAGTTAATCTCTTTGCTTCACTCGCAAATCTTGCTCTCTTCTTTGCAGCTCCAGTAGCTATATTTTTCTTGACACTTGCTGGATATTACTATATTACTTCTAATGGGGACGAAGAAAGAACGAAAAAAGCGAAAAGTATAATTGTAAATACAGTACTTGCTACTCTGATACTATTAGCAGCCTATACATTCCTCATTGATCTCGCTACTCTTTAAAAAATATTATGAAAAAATTACTTTGCATCATCTGAATATTCATAAGTCTCTTTTTTATGACTGATTTAGCTCAAGCTATTTCAATCGAAGTAACGGAGCCAATTCCTGGAGCTTGATGTGTAAAATGAGGAGCAGATGATAGTGAGCTCTATACGTGTTACATTCAAAATGGTTTTTGAGGGGTCACGTGAGTTATTGGAGCAATGATTAAGTATTTTACCTATATAGCATCTCTTGCAGCTGTATTATTTATAGTGATTAATGGAATACTCTATTCTATGGCAGGAATAAATGATAGTCTCAAATCTTGAGCAAAAGAAAGAATTACTAAAACTCTTATTTGACTCATCATCTTAATGATTTCGTGACTGATCCTTAATGCTGTTGCTCCCTGGGTCTATAAATAATTTTAAAAAACTCTCAATACTGAGAGTTTTTTATCGTTCATATTTTTTCTGTAAGTCATCTAAGTTTATTTCATATACAACTGGACGACCATGTGGACAAGTAGATGAATATTCAAGTGACGCATCTTGTAGGAGTCCATGCATTTCAAAGATACTCAGAGGATCTCAAAATTTTACAGCAGACCGACAAGCTGTATAAGCCCAAATTTTATTTCTCACTTCGTCAATTGACTGTGATCAAATCTCAGAAATATCATACATCATATTCTTAAAGACTTTTTCTATATTGGCCTTTTTTAAAAAATCAGGAACTCAGTTTATTTGGATGGATCCATGGGAGAGTATTTCTATTTCAAATCACATATCTCCAATGGTTTGCATATTTTGTTCCAATACTTCAATCTCAAATGATGAGAGATGTAACATATTTCAAGAAAGAAGCTTCTGTATTTTTGGAGAATATGCTACATTTGATAGTTTTTCATAAATAACTCTTTCAGCTAGAGCATGTTGATCTAGGACTACGAGTCCAGAATCATTTTCGACAATAATATAAGAGTTATGACTTTGCCCGATTATTTTTCAAAAAGGAGTTTGCTTCAAGTCTCATGTACTTGAACTGAGATCTGGATCAAGAATTCTAGAAGTAAAATCAATAGCTTCAAAAGTCTTTTGATTTGGATTTGATGTATGTTCTGTATAAGGAGAATAATTTTTAAACTTCGTACCAGATCAACTATAATATTTTTCTCAAACTCCTAAGTTAGACACGTCTTGATGAACAATATTAGTTTTGTCTTGACTTGAATTTCACTCAGGAGACTGTGTTACAGTTGCTATCATATCAGATTCGAGCTTATTTTTGACAGCATGGTAGACAGATCTAAATATACTAGACTCTTGCGCAAACCTCACTTCTAACTTCCTAGGATGGACATTGACATCAACTTGTAGAGGATCAAGTGTCAAAAATATTATATACCCAGGATATCTCCCATGAGGAATAAATCTCGCGTATGCGTCAATAATAGCTTTGGCCACAATGGGAGAGTTTATAATACGATTATTCACAAAGATAATCTGTTTTGACCTATAAGAAAAACTAAGCTTAGGATTTGTAATATAACCCGTAACATGGATTCATCCGAATTCAAAGTCGACAGATTCAATTGATTCGTAAAACTCTTTTCATTGTACTTGGTACACTCTTTCAATTAATAAATCACAGGCAGTATATTGAAACATACGCTTATCGTTATGAGTCAAAGAAAATGTTATCTGAGGATAAGCGAGTGAAATATTTTGTACGAAATCAGATATTTTAGAGTATTCTGTACGAGCAGTTTTTAAATAATTTTTTCTTGCTGGGGTATTAAAAAATAGATTGGCTATTTCAATACTAGTTCCGTTCTCAGCTCAACTTTGAGATTTTGAAATAATATCTCAGCCGTGACTTATAAGCTGTACTGCAAAATCTTGATGAGTAGGTTTTGATACTAAAGTACACTGACTTACAGATGCAATACTTGCCAATGCTTCTCCACGAAATCAAAAAGTCATGACTTTTTGAAGTTCTTGCATACTTGATATCTTTGAAGTTGAATATTTTTCAAGGGCGAGTTCTAAATCCTCTTCAGGGATTCCAGAACCATTATCGACAATTCGAATATTTTCAATTCACCCCTCTATAAGTTCAATTCGTATATCATTTGCTCCAGAATCAATACTGTTTTCCACCAGTTCTTTCACGACAGAAATTGGTCTCTCAACAACCTCTCATGCAGCAATTTGATTGGCTAGTTGTTTTGATAATGTAATTATTTTTTGAGGCATTGAATGTTTTTAAATATCTCAGAAATTGTACAAAAAGTAAAAAGAATTTCAATAAAAAAGACCCTAGAGTATTGGGTCTTTTTCTTCAGTATTTTTTTTATCTCTCGAAAGTGATTCAAATATTTTATCTTTTATCACATATGGAACCATAGCATAATATACTATAACTTTTTTTACTTCATCATAATAATCAGCGAGTTCAACTCAAACTTTGAGTATTCTGAGAACTCGAAGCATAGCTATAGTGAGGAGTGTCCCGATTACAACTAGAAAAAAAGTGAGTACAAGTCGCAGGAGATCAAGGATAGAGAGTTCTATCATATGTATTTTTTAGAGAGTATCTATGGTAGTATTTATATCTAAAGACAGTGATTTTACAACTTTTTGTATATTTTCCTCACCATGAATAACTTTTAAAATCTCAGTATTTTCAAAGACTACGAGAGTAGAAACTCAAGTAATCTGGTAGCTTTCCTCTTGGAGATCTTTCATTCTTACATCTGCAAGTCGAATAGAAACATTTTGACTATAGGCTTTTGCACTCAGAACTGGAAATAAATATAACATCTGTGAAAAAAATTGAGTTTTAGTGTCTGTGAAAATTACAATAACCCGTTTTTTAAATTTCTTTTCAATTCAAGTTTTAGAGTCTATTACTTGAGAGTTCAATGACTTTTGTATAAAAGCCTCTAAGTCTGTCGTATTTTTAAGAGTGAAACCTGAACTTGCCAGTTTAGAGCTTGAATATTCAAGAGCATCTTTCCCAGCATCTACAGCTTTATTTTTAAGTGCTTTTGCTTTATTTTTTAAACTTTTAAAATCCATATTTTGTACTATTAATAATTATATATATGTATCATAGCATATATTTACATAAGAGTAAAAAATCTATGATAAAAATTTGCAATTTATATACTTTTTTATATGATATGCTCGTTTTTCGAGGAAAAGAATTATTTCTCGATATATTTATTTATATATATTGCAATGACAAACGTAGATATAGTACGAAAAGTTCAAAATGAATTTCTTCAAACTGGGAGACCAGATTTAAGAACTGGTATGGAAGTAGAAGTATACCAAATCATTAAGGAAAATGGGAAAGAAAGAATCCAAAGATTTAAAGGTATTATCATCAAAACTGCTGGTAAATCTGAACTGGAAAAAACTATCACAGTTCGAAGAAAAGTTGGAGCATTCGGAGTCGAAAAGATCTTTGCTATTCACTCAAGTACTATTGAAAAAATAGACGTACTACGACAATTCAAAGTTCGAAGAAAATCTATTAGCTTCATACGAGAACTCACTGGTAAAGCTGCAAGACTCAAAGAAATCAAGATGAGTAAAGAAGAGCTCAATGCTGAAAAATCTCTTCCTACAGTAAGCTATCCAGATCAAAAAGAAGCATCAGCTCCAAAAAAAGAAACGGTTGAAACTACTGAAGCATCAACAGAAGAAACAAAATAATTTCATTATAATAAAATAAAACATCTCAATTTGGGATGTTTTATTTTTTGACTATACTAATCATATATATTTATATAAAAAAAGCACATTATGGAACTTGCGTATAAAAGTATTTTAGAACTCAAAGAACTCATAGATACAGGAAAAATAAGCTCAAAGCAAATTTGGGATTACTTCAATACACGTGCCCAAAAAATTGATTCTGACCTTCACTCTTTCAATAGTTTCAATTCGTCATGATATCAGGAATCCAAAGAAGCTTTAGCAGGAATTCCAATAGGAATAAAGGATATTTTTTGTGAAAAGGGAATTCTCACAACTGGATCATCAAAAATGCTTCAGGATTTTGTTCCTCCATATGATGCTACACTTATTAAAAAACTAAGAGAAGCTGGAATGAGCTCACTGTGAAAATGTAATATGGACGAATTTGCTATGGGGAGTTCAGGTGAAAATTCTGCATTTGGTGCTACTACAAACCCACACGGAACAAATAGAATCCCGGGTGGATCAAGTTCTGGATCAGCAGCCGCAGTTGCAGCTGGATTAGTGCCTGCATCACTCTGAACAGATACAGGATGATCTATTAGACAACCAGCCAGTATGTGCGGAGTTGTATGATTTAAACCAAGTTATTGACGGAATTCACGTTTTTGAGTTATGCCCATGGCTTCAAGTCTGGATACTCCTGGAACATTCACTCTTACAGTACAAGATGCAGCATTTTTATATGATATTATGAATGGTGAAGACCTGAATGAAGGTTCGTCTATTGCTGGACATGATTCAATAAATGCAAATATATGGGAATCAAAGGATTTAACTGGAATCAAAGTATGAGTTCCAAAAGAATATTTTGAAGAGGGGCTTGATATTTGTGTGAAACGTGAAATACTGGATACTATTTCTAAAATGAAGGAATTAGGAGCTGAGATTGTTGATATATCACTTCCAATGACAAAATTTGCTGTTGCAGCCTATTATATACTCTCTCCTGCAGAAGTAACCACAAATCTCGCTCGTCTTGATGGAATAAGATATGGACATAATTCAAAACTTCCAAATGATGGTGTAGATGAAATTTATCTTCATAACAGAGGTGAAGGACTGGGAAGTGAGCCTCAAAGACGAAGTATTCTTTGAAGCTATGTACTCTCTGCTTGATTTTATAATGCGTATTTTAAAAAAGCAGCTCAAATTCGAACTCTTATTATTGAAGACTTTAATACAGCTTTTCATTCAGTAGATATAATTGTCTGACCTACGGCTCCTTGTGTCGCTTGGAAGCTTTGACAACATACCGAAGATCCACTCAAGATGTATCTAGAAGATGCCTATACTATTCCAGCTTCACTTGCCTGACTCCCAGGAATATCAATACCTTGTGGATTTGCAGAATCTAAGGATGAAGAAAAAGAAACACTCCCAGTTTGAATCCAGCTTCTTGCACCAAGACTCTCAGAACAAAAACTCTTTCAAGTAAGTTATGTACTCGAACAGTCACTAGGACTTCGAGAAAAAATGATTCCAAAAAAATACAGAGTCTAGAAATATACTCAAACTTGCAATGATTATCCCTTATATGTTACAATATAAGGGATATTTTTAAAATACAATCATGAGCACAGCTAATACACAATGGAACCCTATAAATGAAAATTTAGAAAATAATGAAAACAGAGAAAAAGATATTGCGTACGAAGCAAAAAAGTGAGAAAAATTAGACATGAAATGAGGCCAAGAAGCAATGTGAGGCGTATGAGCAATTTGACCAGAAGCTGGAAAAGAAATTGCAAAAAAAGCGCTAACTTTAGAAGAACAAGAAGCTGAACAAGAAAATCCTGATGATCTACTCACACAACTTGATGGATGAGAATGAAAAGAAAAGAAAGAAAAAACTCATTCCCTTAAATGAAGCGATGATTTTAAAGACGAAATTATTGATACTATCAATCAATCAGCAGACTATAGCTTAGAAATTTGAACTTGAATAGATTGAGTAAAAGATGATGAAAAACTATGAGATACAAATGAAATACCTAAAGACTTCGCGTCTAGCTGTGAATATGCACCACTTATAAAGATGTTTATGGAACAAGGGAAACTAACTCACGAAGAATGATTAGAATTATGAGAAAAATGACTCAATGCTGAAAATTTTCATCAAGTTATAAAAGAAGTCTGACTCGACTCTGAGCAATCAAAAAATCTCATTAATTGCTTAAACTACGTTTCTTCAGATAAAACCACTATTGAGGCAACACAAGAAGTACAAAAATACTTTGAATGAATATTCTGAGAATTTAAAAACCCTGAAGCTCAAGTATCTTCTTTTGCATCAGAAGCGTATAATGAAGTAATAAGTCATTATATTCCACACTCTGAGACTCCAAAAGAAAGAGATCAAAATTTAACTCTCGCTATTCAGATGGCTGCTTGAGATATTGTAAACAAATGAGTACTCAATTTATCTCCTTGAAACACAGAGACCTACAATGCAGCTCTACTAACCATTCAAAATGATGACTCTCAAGTTGAAGCAAGGTTTGTAGCTCTCACAAAAATATCAGAAATTGTTTGAAGTGATCAAGCAACAAAAGGTGGGTGAAAAAAGAATGCTGACGCGTTACGCAACAAACAAAAATCTGCATTACAAGCAAAGGAACAAAGCACTTCATTCCTAAAAACTCAAACAGACAAAATAAATACAGATCAACTCAATACAAAAATTCCTGAAGATAATGAAAACAAAGAAGCCAAAACATTGGAAGCTAGTTGAGATGTTTTTACTGCATGAACTCTAGATTTAGCTTCAGACAATACATCAGAGTGAAGTGAAGCAACATCTTAAAGTTCATTCTTTTTTATTTTGAGATGATACATTATTAAAAAATATATGAGAAGAATAAAATATAATGATTCAGCAAAAAATTTATAGTTTCATATTTCAAAAATAAAAAGCGCTCCTTCTTTGTTTCAAAAAAATTGAACAATCATAATGTCATATCGAAGGAAAATCCATGTTATAAATCATGTCAGTTCAGCAAGTGGAGGAAAAATAAAATAAAGCACTACACTCATAGCTCATCATAGCATAGCTAAAGGAATAGTCCAAGTAACTGCTATATTAGCCAGCGGAGCAAGAAGAGAGACTTGTCAAAATTGAAAGAGCATAATAGGAAGAGAGAAGCTCAAAGCAGAGAGCGTAAGTACGAATGCCTCTCTAATAGCAAAACTAGATGGAAGAAAAGAAAATATTTTTTGAAATAATTCTTGGGTATAAATAATCCCTATGACTGCTAGAAAACTTAAGTGTAGACTTACATCATATACAAGTGCTAAGGGCGACCAGAGAGCCATACAAACAGCAGTGAAGGTAAGGAGTACAATATTCCTTACTGGACTTCAAGATTGTATAAATATATATCAAAGTATTCACATTATAGAGGCTCTCACAACTGGAGCTCATAGTCATACAAAAAATGAAAAAGTAAGAATAGTACTTATAACTCAAATAACCCGAAACCAAATCGGAAAATACGCAAATAAGAAACTCACGAAAATAATACAAAGTGTAATATTAAAACCACTGACAGCTATAAAATGAGTGAGTCATGAATTATTAAAATCTGTTTTCAAATCACTTGGAATATTTTCTCTCGCTCAAAATAATATTCAGGCTAAAAAAATAGCCTCATTTTTAGGATATAGTTCTCAAATTACGCTAATGAGACGCTCTCTAAAAATAAATATTTTTTGAGTAATGGAAGTGCTTTCTGAAATTATATCTACCTTTGAGACAGAAGTTCTAAAATATATAGATTTAGATAATAAGAAATTTTTGTAAGCGAAGCTATCAAAATCCTCTATCATTTGAAAACGACCAGAAAATTCAATATCCTGTCATGGCTGTAGCTGAAAATTCTTAGGAACTTTTACAATGGAATATATACTTTTGCTTTTGTTTTTAAGCGTATTTTTAGCTACGAGCTGGATGTCTACAATATATTCATCTTGGTAATCATCTCTCCTATAAACTTCTCTCACTACTCACGCATAATTTACATATTGTCACTCATATCTTTCGAGTATATCTAAATTAGAGTCAATATGAGACTGATGAATAGAACTATATATGAGAGATAACAAAATTCATATAATCATTAACAGGAGCACATATCGAAATTGTCTATAATAAAATATAAAATTAAGTGCTATACTCGCTCAAAAGAGCAGCAATAGGAAAGACAGAAAAATATCTTCAACTCAATAAAACAAAAAAAATCATATTAAAATACCTAATAAAAAAGTAAGAAAATATGAATTTATTCGAATCATTATCCATGAAGTTGAGTATCCTGTCCACTCGTATCTCAATGAAAAACTTTATAAAACATGTACCCACTCCACACAATAAGCATAAGAGCAAAAAGTTGTGGAAATGTAAATCATGTATTAATTGAGAGTATATCTTGTTTTCCACTAAAGAAATCAAATACTAGAATCATAGTAGAAAAAAGTATCATTCCTAGGTATCAAATATATCACCTAATATGAACAAAAAGTGACAGCATATACAATGCACTAAAAATAATAAAACTTAAGAGAGCATATACTATAGGGAGAGGAAAAACGGGAACTTGATACGGAACGAGGGTAAAGGGATTAGTATAGAGTATTTCAATTCAAAATGTTGTTTCTCTTCCATAAACTTGACCTCATAACAGTGATCCAATATATCAAATACTCACCGTAGCTAAAAATGCGAGCACTACTCCATCTATATATCGCTTCATAGGAGTTTTTTCAATCTTACAAAGTATATACAATACAAGTAAGAATCAGAATATGGCTCAAAAAAGTGAAAAGTTATATTCACTCATTACAAAGAATTGAAATGGTTCTGTGATGAACTTCATATCATTCCATTTTCAAATCACATAAAAGACTCGTGAAAAGAAAAACACAGAAAGGAAAAACCAAAGAATATTATGTGAAAAAAATTGGAAGTTATATCAAAATCTTGTTTCAAGACGTCGTAAAATCCATAAGAAAACAAAAAAACTAATGGTAAGTGCTATTCAAAATGTATAAATAAGCGCTCCGTATATATCAAAAAATGGATACAAAATATGCCATTAATAAAAATAAATCTCGTTTTATAGTATAGATAATACTACAAAAAGCAACGTAATTTTACGCTCTTCCTAGATACTCTTTCGTCCTTGTATCTACCTTAATATTTTCTCAAATATTTATAAATAAAGGGACCTGGATCACAAGTCAAGTAGTCATTGTTGCTGGTTTTTTTCCTCAGGTAGCAGTATCTCATTTCTCTCCTGGAGGAGTGTCTTCTACTACGAGCACACAACTTGCATCTAAATTAACATTAATAGGGACTCCATTGAATTCTTGAAGCATTACCTTATCTCCATCATTAAGAAACAATTCAGCTCCATCAAGTGTTACTTTTGAGAGCTCAACTTGTTCATATGTTTCTCTGTTCATAAAATAGTATGTCTCACCATCATTATAAAGATAATCATAGGTATGAGTTGCAATATCAGCTGGTGGAAAATTATCCTTATCTGAAAATGTTTTTGGGATAGTACCACCACTGATGAGGTTCTTACACTTTATATTGATAATCGATCCACCTCGTCCTACTACTTTTTGCGAATAAGCAGTAACCTCATATGGATCATTATCCATAAGAAACTTCTTTCACACCTTAAGTTCACTTGCATTGTACATAATTATTGACTGTAAAAATATTATTATTTAGCATACTCGATACATCGAGTTTCACGTATAAGTGAAACCTTCACTTCACCTGGATATTGAAGTTTTTCCTCTATCGTATGAGCTATATCCTGTGCCATTTTTTGAGCCTGCATATCTGAAATAGTGACAGCATTTACAAATACCCTCACTTCACGTCCAGCACTCAGTGCATAGGCTTTGTCGACTCAACTAAAACTTTGAACCAGAGCCTCCATTTCCTGTACTCTTTTGAGATATTGCTCTATTGCTTCTCTCCTTGCTCCAGGTCGAACAGAACTAATTGCATCTGCCACTTGAATGATTGCTGCATATATAGAAATTGAGAATTGTTCACCATGATGATTTTCAATCATGTCTATAACTTCTTCTGGAAGTCCATACTTTCTTCATATTTTTGCTCCAATTTCTGGGTGCGTTCCTTCTATATCATGATCAAGTGCCTTTCATAGGTCATGTAGGAGTCCTCACATACGAAGTAATTTTTGATCAACTCAGAGTTCTCGACCAATAGCGTCAGCTATAATAGCTACTTCCTTTGAATGCTTGAGCATATTTTGTCCATAACTTGTTCTAAAACGGAGTTTTCAAATAATAGGAACTATTTCTTCAGGTATATTTCTGATATTAAGTTCCTCCAGCACCTGATTTCATAACTCTCGTAGCAGATTTTCTCATTCAGATTCAGTGGCTTTGATAACTTCTTCGATTCTGGCAGGTTGAATCCGTCCATCCTCAATAAGTTTTTCAAGTGATTTCTTAGCTATATACCTACGGTATAGATCAAATGCTGATATAAACACCGTATCAGGAGTATCATCAATAATAAGAGACACTCCAGCATTTTTTTCAAATGTCGTAATATTTCTCCCTTCTTTTCAGATAAGTTTTCATTTTATGTCATCACTTGGAATTTGAATAACCGTAGTTGTTACTTCGCTCGTAACATTTCCAGCATATTGTTGAATTGATTTAAGAATGATTTCTCTAGCCATTTCAGTTTTTTCTAGTTCAATCTTCTTTTTGTGCTTATCAATAAGATTTTTAGCATCTAAACTATACTTATCTCCTATTTGAGTTAAATAAATTTCCTTTGCTTCTTCTTCTGAAAGTTTCGATATTTCACTCAGTTTTCAATCTAATTCTGCTTCCTTATCACGCAAAGCATCTCTATTTTCTTTCAATTTTTCTTCTTGAACAATAATATCATCTTGTCTTTTACTTATTTGCTCAAGACGTTGTTCAATTTTTTCTTCTCTTTCTATGACTCTTAGCTCTGTTTTAGCAATTCTATCTTCTCATTCGCGAGCTTTTGAAGTTATTTCTATAGCTTCTTCTTTTGCTTTCTTTACTAAATTTTGTGATTCCTCTCTCGCGTCACTAATCATTCTTTCTCTTTTTGTTTCAGCCTTTGAGACTATTTTTTCAGACTTAGTTTCAGCTTGTGTTGTTTTCCTATTTTCCCAAATAAAAAATAATACTACACTGAGAGCCATTCCAAAAATTACTCAAAGGACAATAGTACCAATATCCATATGTTTTTGTATAATGAGTAAAATGCTACTCAAAAAAACGTTGCCGTATTTTATTGTTAATTCACAAAACAAGATACTCTCAAGTCTGTCTGTTTATTATTTTTACTTTTCACGGGTTTTATTTTCTTCTATTTAATTGAAAAGTATTTGTTAGTATGAAATAAAATATGATTATTTAGCGTTATCTATCGCTAAAATTTAAATTTTTTTGATAACTCTTAGACGTCTGTTACTTCAGACATATTTATTGTAAGAATTTTTGGGTGAAAAAGAAATTTATGTAAAAAAAACTCTCCATTTCTGGAGAGTATTTTTTTTTAATCTTCATCAGGAAGTTTGAATCCTCTATCTTCTCGAACTTTTAGTGCGATTGCTGTTGGAACTTCTTCGTAATGATCAAATTCCATAGCGTACGTTGCTCTCCCTTGAGAAGCTGAACGAAGCTCTGTAGAGTACCCGAACATTTCAGAAAGTGGAACATAACATGTAATGATTTTAGCCATTCCTCTATTCCCCATATCTTCGATTCGACCTCTCTTTGAATTGATTTGTCCAATAACATCACCCATATATTCTTCTGGAGTGTTTACTTCAACTTTCATAACCGGTTCTAAAAGAACAGCTTGAGCTTTTCTACAAGCTTCTCTAAATGCTTTAGAAGCAGCTATTTTAAATGAAAGTTCTGATGAATCTACATCATGGTATGAACCAAATGTAAGAGTCGCTTTCACGTCAACAATTGGATATCAAGCCAAATAACCTCGAGCATATGCTTCTTTCAGACCTTTTTCAACACCAGGTATATATTCTTTTGGAATTGTACCACCAACAATTTTATTCACGAATTTATTCACTTTCTTAACTCCTCCTTCATCATCTTCTTCAGCAGTAAGGTATGGTTCAAATGTCATCACAACGTGACCATATTGACCTCGTCCACCAGTTTGTTTTGAATATTTATGTTCAACATCTTTTGCAATGTTCTTGATTGTTTCTCTATAGGCAACTTGAGGAGCTCAAACATTAGCTTCTACTTTAAATTCTCTTTTCATTCTATCAACAATAATATCAAGATGAAGTTCACCCATACCTGATATAATCGTTTGACCTGTTTCTTCGTCTGTTCGTACTCGAAAAGATGGATCTTCTTCTGCGAGCTTAGAAAGTGCCATACCCATTTTTTCTTGATCAGCCTTAGTTTTTGGTTCGACTGATATAGAGATTACTGGTTCTGGAAATTCCATTGACTCAACAAGGAATTTTTTATTCATATCACAGAGTGTATCACCTGTTTTTGTAGCCTTAAGACCAATAACGGCTCCGATATGACCAGCTTGAATTTCTGGTACTTCCTCTCGTGAGTTTGAATGCATTTGAACGAGTCGACCAACTCTTTCTTTTTCACCTGAAGTAGCATTATAAACATATGAACCTGATTTTAGTACACCAGCATATACTCGTACATATGTGAGTCTTCCCACAAATGGATCAGTAGCTACTTTGAACGCGAGAGCCGCGAGTGGAGAAGAAATATCAACCTTAATTTCTTCTGTTTTTTCAATATCATCAACGTCAGATACTACGAGTATTCCATCATTTACATCAAGTGGACCAGGAAGATACTCAACAGCAGCATCAATAACCATTTGTACACCAATATTTTGAAGAGCGGAACCACACGTTACTGCGTAGAGATCATTATTACAAACCCCTTTTCGAAGACCTCTTTTAATTTCTTCAATAGTTAGATCACCTTCAGAAAAATATTTATCCATAAGTGTTTCATCCTGTTCTGCTACTTTTTCAATAAGCTCAAGTCGAAGTGCATCAACTTTATCTTTTAGATCAGCTGGAACATCTCCTTCAGTAACGTTTTCTCATGAACTTCCTTCAAAATGATACGCTTTCATTTCAATGATATCAATGATACCTTCAAATGTTTCAGCAGCACCAATAGGATATTGAATCGCAACTACTTTATTTCAAGCAAGTCTCTTTTTAATTGATTCAACTGACATATCAAAATCACCACCCATTTTGTCCATTTTGTTTACAAATGCGATTCTAGGTACATGATATTTATCTGCTTGTTTCCAAACAGTTTCTGATTGTGGTTCAACTCCCTGAGATGCATCAAAAACTGCAACTCCACCATCAAGAACTCGAAGAGATCTCTCAACCTCAATCGTGAAATCAACGTGACCTGGAGTATCAATAATGTTAATTTGATGATCCTTCCAGAAAGCTGTTGTAGCAGCAGAAGTAATAGTGATACCTCTTTCTTTTTCTTGTTCCATCCAGTCCATAGTTCCAGCTCCATCATGAGTTTCACCAATTTTATGAATTTTACCAGTATAGAAAAGTATACGTTCAGTTGTGGTAGTTTTACCAGCATCAATATGGGCAATAATACCGATATTTCTTACCTTTTTTAAAGGAGTTTGAGCCATATATTCGTATATAAATAATTAAAGTTCTTATAAAAAATCTAGAAGTTTGCATATAAAAAATATATGTCATAACTCCTTTTTAATTTGGATTTTTTGCCCGAAGATTGTATATAAAACACTCCCCAAGTCAAATCTATATTTCTAGGCCTTCTTGGCTCCATTTCTGTTCTAATTCTGGCATATGTAATTTGAGACTTTTTTCTAATTCTCATAGAATGAATTCACTATAACTTTTTGATTTCGATTCACTAATTTTGATTCAAACTTCATGAAAGAAAAATGAAAATACGCTCGAAGTAAACAACCTCACTTTTTCATCATACAGAATAAGTCCTAAAGTTCGCTTTGTAATAATAGATGAAACTTCAAATTGAACGACAAGTTCCATATCTCCAATCCAATCATTTACTCTATCACGAATATCTGATGGAAGATTATCAGAGTCAAAAGTATGTATTTCTTCATACTTTGGAGCACTGAACTGAATTTCATTCTTTCATCCAGCCCTTCTGATTTCATGGCTTATAGGAAGATATATAAGTGAGAGGATACCTAAAAGAAAGTTTGTACCATATCCAGCATCTAAACAAGCAAAAAGCTCACCCAAAAGTGGATCATATTTTTTTTTCAAAATCATCTCTACCAGAAACTTTGCGAGCAAAAAATCATATTTTTTTGCTTTAGATTCATCTTTTTGTGTTCGTTTTATTCAAGCACTCGCCTTTTGGGCTTGTTCTTTATATTTTTCAGATATTTCCGCTCAATTTGAGCCAGATTCGGGTGATTCAGAAGGATTAAAATCTTCTATGCTCATAATATTAAAATCATGATATATAAATTACTCTCTGTATACTAGCACTATCCTGGAAATATTCAAATGAAAGTCACATATCTTCAAGATATTGACGTGAGACATCGTATTGATCAAAGCCAATCTCTATACACAAATATATGTTTTTTATTTTTTGAAGTTCTTTGAGTTGAAAACATTGTACTATGAGTTTCTCATAGAGCTCAAACCCTGTATCTCTTCAGCCATAGAGAGCTCCATCTGGTTCATACTCTATGACAGAGCTCTCCATATTTTCTACATCACCATCTTTTATATAAGGTAAGTTCGCAGTTAAAAATAGATTTCTTTTTGAAATATTTGAACTATTAAAAAAATACTTTAGCAAATTACTCTCTTCTATATTGAGAGATTCTAATTCGTACGTCGCTTTATTAATAGTCGCCACTTCACGAGCAGAAGCAGAAATATCAAAAGCAAAAGATGAGTGAAATTTCATAGGAAGCATCTCTTGAAGAATACTTATAGCAATACATCCACTTCAGGTTCAAATATCAGCGTATACCGTAGAGGCTACATCAATACCCGTATTTAATTTCAAAAGTGATTGCCTCACTAATATCTCTGTATCATTTCTCGGTATTAAAACCCTCTCATCTACAAAGAAATCTCGTCCGTAAAAATTGGCATTTTCAGTGCTATATTCTTCTGGAACTCATGAAGCTACATCAAAAAAAAGTTTTTGAGCTTCATAGATATATGCAGCAGAAATATCTGATTTAGAGAATAATTGCGTAGGACTTAGTTCTAGTATTTTACATAAAATTGATTCAATTTGTTTGAATGAGAGTCACGCTGAAATTCCCATATCAAAATATTCCTGTTTCTTCATACTTTTTAATTTTCAAATGTCTTACGAGAAAATATTTGAACCGTAAAAAAAAGTATAATACAAATATATAAGAGACTGTACACTGAATTATAAAGAAAGAAACGGAGAGAAAATTCACTAAACGTACCAATAACATCTTTAATATTGAGAGCTTCAAGTGGTGGAAAAATAAGCTGAAAAATACGAATTGATTGAACGAGAATCATATCTTGCATTCGAACAAAAAGGTCTATTATCAGTGAAAAACTATGTGAGATGAGATATACCATGAGACTTACCATTATAGTCATAATAGTGCTCATGAATGTTGAGAAAAAAAATACAATAGCAAGAAGTATTTCAAGCTTTAGAAATGTAAACAAAACAGTCCAAAGTATCAAGGAAGTAATGGGAATCCCTTGAAAAAATAATACTCCTAAAAATAAGAGAGCTTGAAAAAACACTATAAGGAGTATCGTTGCAGAAAATCCAAAGAATTTCCCAAGTATAAAATCTTGTCTTTTAATAGGTTTAGAAAGAATGAGAAAGATAGTTTTCCCTTCTATTTCCTTAAACAGTAACTGGCTTCCAACAAAGAGAACTCCTATGAGACCAAATATTTCAATCATAGACAAACCAAAGTCGACAATAACTTTTTGTGATTCTCAAATAGTAAGCTTTCCTAAAGCTAAAGAGAATAATGTGAATATTCAAGCAAAGAAAACGATGAGGTACAAAAATTTGTTTCTCACAATTTCCTTAAAGGTATTGAGTGCAATGTTCAACATAAACGTTATTTGAAAATATATTTTAAGTAGTGTAGCAAGAAATATTGAGAATTCAAGATAGATTATACAAACTTATATCACAGCACTTCTTTATTTCCATTTACAAAACTAAGAGCGTCCATAGATTTCTTTCACTCAAGCTTCACTCGTAAAACTTCAAGTATTTTTCAGTCACAACAGAGTATTCCATATCTATTTTTAGATATTTTGATACACTCTCAAATTTCACCCTCAATTTCATTTTCCGTAGTATTATCAAAGAGAGAGATATCCTCTAATACGAGTCTCTTTTCATTATAAAATGTATGAATTCACGGCCAAGAAGTATAAGCTCTGAAAGTATTAAATATTTCATTGCTCGTCTGTTTTCAAAAAGATATGCGTCCATCTTCTCTGGAAATTTTAGAACAATGTGATGACTCACTATGATTTTGAGGAACTCACGTAATTTCTCATTTAATGACCTTATGGAGAGTATCTACCAGTAATTTAGGACCAATGGAAACAAACTTTTCAAATATATCCTCACTCGTGTCAATGTTGTCTATTGAAACTTTTTGAATTTGCAATATATCTCATTCATCCATTCCTTGTGACATGTACATAATGGTAAGTCCTGTCTGGGAGTCTCAATTTTTTATTGCTGCTTGTACTGGACTCGCTCCTCTATACTTTGGCAATATACTTCAATGTATATTAATACATCAAAATCTTGGTATATCGAGTATTTCTTTTGGAATAATTTTTCCATAAGCTACAACCACAATGAAATCAAGTTCTAGACTATTTAAAATATCAAAAAAGTCTGCGTTCTTCTTTATCCTTTCAGGTTGAATAACCCTAATATTATGAGTGAGAGCTACAGATTTTACAGCCGTTGTTTGAATATCCCTTTTTCTTCAAATAGCTTTATCTGGTTGAGAAACTACAAGAGAGATCTCAAGCTCAGGGTAAGCTAAAATTCATGAAAGTATATTTCACGCAAATTCAGGAGTTCAAAAAAAAGCTATTTTCATATATTTATTTTTTAAATTTAATTTTTTTAATCCTATCAAGCACACTCGATAAAAACAGTACAAAAAGAGTAATTACTCCAAACACTATAATTTTTCCAGATTTATCTAAAAATAGAGATGTTATCCCAAATAAAAAACTGAGAGAAAAAATAAGTACTAATATTTGAGTTCATCAAAGTCATACGTCTAGAAGACGATGATGAAGATGTGTAAAATCTCACGTAAGTGGATTTTTTCAATTCCATAGTCTTCGAATAATAACATACATCGCATCAACCGCATAAATACCAAATACTGCTAATACCGTAGCTACTTTTCAGCCAGATATAATCGCAAGAGTTGCCAACATAAACGCGAGAAACATCGTTCCAGAGTCTCACATGAGTATCTTTTCTTTGAGATCAAAATAAAAAAAAGGAATAAGTGCCCCAATAAGTATCAGACTCATCTGCATAATAAATATAGCATTTATCTGTCCACCAGCATAGGTATCTGTGAGATATAACTTGAGCCCGAGCAAGAAAAGCACAATAAAACATATCAGTGACAATCAGGTTGTATTTCAAGGTATACCATCTGACCAGTTGAGTGCATTAAATACAAATACATACCAAATAATGGTAAAAATGAGTGGTACTATATAAACTTCAGTTTGAAATAAAGAAAATGAAAGTGTTTCTAAATCTATGATACCTCCGAAAATATTACTTACATATCAAATTTTTATTGAACTTATTCATATAGTTGCTCCTATGAGGATTTGAATAAAAAGTCTTATTTTTGGACTAAGCGAGATTCTATCATCAAAAAAACTTACAGCTGTAATCAGCGCTCAAAACATCCAAACGAGATAAAGTTTATATTGGTACTCTATAAAGAAAAAACTGACAGAAAAAAACACTATAAAAAAAATTATTCCCATACCATATGGAATCGGATTCCTATTCTTTCAATATTTTTTAGGATTGTCCAGTATGTCAAAATTATAGAATAACTTTGAAAAAGCCAATATTAGCAGATATGATAGACACAATGAGAACACGAAAGCAAATATGTATGTCAACATGTCTATAATAAAATCAACTAAAATTAATTACTGTCTCGTTCAATTCTCCTATCTGATTCTCAAATATAGTATTCAGCAACTTTATAAAGTGAAGTTTATTTATTTGAAACATATATCAGTAATTCTTGATTTGATTTTCAATGGATGGTCTACATATGTTAAACCTATAACTGATGCTGATTCTTCATCCTCTAAACCGATTTGCATATTCTCAGTAAAATCTGTAATAATGTCTATTGAGCCATAAGAAAATATATTCTCTAAAATTGAGTTTCTTTCTATCTGTATTGATCGTATCCTGTTTGCAGGAATTTCTTTAATAGAACTTTTTAAAATTCATTTTTGTTTATACGTAGTGATTCAGTGAGGGTCTACAATAGCAAAATCATATAAGTACTTTAATAATTTATGAAAAGGCCGAAACCATATTATGAGGAACCATACTATTGCAAGTGGATAGATAGCAAACATCATCCAATCATTTTGTGCTAAAAAAAAACATCCTATGAGTGCTAAAAGCACTAATACAAAAAATGGAAAAAGCACTCGAATTAACAAAAAGTAATGACTCCTATGAATCACAAAAACTTTATCAGATGAATACTTCAGAATTTTCTCCTCAAGCATTCTATCTCTGAACTTTGTGTCAAAATTTGAAAAAATTTTCATTGCAAAGTCTCATAAAATAAATAAAGTTATTTTTTCTTGTTACAGTTTTTATTTAAGTATAAATAGGAAATGACATAGAGAGTTTTTTCACTTCTTGATTCAATCAATTGAGAATTAACTCATTTTCATGATTTTTAAGAGCAAGTGCAAATATACGAGCTATTTCTTTCATTTCTGTTTCTTTCATCCCTCGAGTAGTAGCTGCAGGAGTTCCTATTCGAATTCAAGATGGATCAAGTGGTTTTCTAACATCATAAGGAACCATATTTTTATTCACTGATAAACCAACATGCTCGAGTGCTTTTTCAGCCTGTTTTCCAGTTATACCAGTACTGGCAAATACATCTACTAACATAAGATGATTATCTGTTCAGCCAGATACTATTTTGTATCAAAGATCTTGTAAACTAGTAGCAAGCATTTGAGCATTTTTAACAACTTGTGTTTGATAGACTTTAAAATCTGGTTTCAATGCTTCACCAAAAGCAACAGCTTTTGCAGCAATAAGATTCTCGTGAGGCCCTCATTGAATCCCAGGAAAAACAGCTCGATCAATAGCTTTCGCAAACTCTTTTTTGCACATTATCATTCCACCTCGTGGTCATCTAAGTGTCTTGTGCGTGGTAGTTGTGACAACGTCACAATACGGAACTGGATTTTCAATGATACCAGCAGCTATAAGTCCAGCTATATGAGCAATATCAGCCATCAAAATAGCACCACATGCATCAGCAATTTCCCTAAATCGCTTCCAATCTAAATTTCTTGAATACGCTGAAAATCAAGCAATTATCATCTTAGGTTGTGTTTCTAGAGCTAATTTTTCAAGCTCATCCATATCCATTTCTTCAGTTTCTTTATTCAAGAAATAAGGAATTATGTCATAGAGAATACCAGAAAAATTCATAGGGTGTCCATGAGACAGATGCCCCCCTTGATCAAGTGAAAAACCAAGTACCTTGTCACCAGGAGTGAGAAGTCACATATATACTGCCATATTTGCTGGACTTCATGAAAGTGGTTGCACATTTACATGTTCAGCTCCAAATAGTTCTTTAGCTCTACTTATTGCAAGACTTTCTACTTCGTCTATAATTTTACATCCTCCATAATACCTTCTTTCTGGGTATCATTCAGCATATTTATTTGTTAGAATACTTCCATTAGCTTCTAAAACATCTAGAGAAACATAATTTTCTGAAGCAATAAGTTCTATTTCATGGTCTTGTCTTTCAGCTTCTCGTTGAATCATAGAAGCAAGAATAGGGTCATTGTGAGATAACATAGTTTTTTAAATTACAAAAATAAATAGTTTATAAGAACTATTTATTTTTGGAAGAAAACGAGTTTCTGAATTTGTGTGTAATTCATAATTATAAATTCAAAAATTAATCTAAGAGCTTTAATTTATGATAGTTAAAATTAGAGATATTACAAATATATGTAGTGTTTTTTAGTCTTCTTTTATGACTTCTCAAGTTCAAGTTTCTATCTTGTTTTTTTCATATTGCTCTACTGTGAGTCAAATAGAGTTTTTCTCAATATAGCTTTTAAGAACTTCTTTTGCTGTTTCAAGCTGTCTATCATACTTATCTTCGTAATCAGCTTCTTCAAAATTTACTTCTATATCAGGAACAATACCTTCAGCGTCAATATTTACTCATTTTGGAGTAAACCATTTTGCTACCGTGAGCTTTAACATACTTCCATCTTCAAGATCAAATGGTTGTTGTACTGATCACTTTCCATAACTTTTTTCTCCAACAAGAATAGCCTTATCATAATCCTTGAGAGCTCAAGCTGTAATTTCAGAGGCTGAAGCAGAATTTCAATTAATCAATACCACTATCTTTTTTTCAAAGAGACTCTCAGAGCCAATTGAGAAATAACTTTGGTCAAAAAATGAGTCTTTATATCTCGTTTTTACGAGTACTTCTCATTCAGGTATAAATTCAGATAATATTTGCACAGCACTTTGTAAAAATCATCCTCCGTTATCACGTAAATCTATTATAAGTCCATCAACTCAGGCAGCTTGAACATCAGCAAGTGCTTTTGAAAATTCTTCCGCTGTTGTGTCTCAAAAGAGATTTAATGCAATGTATCAAATATTGTCTTCTTCAAAAAATTTCTGTTCTATTGATGGAATATGAATTTTATCTCGTACAACCGATATATCTAATGTAGATTCTGATTCTGGTCTAAGTAAAGTGAGAGTTACTTGACTTCAAGCAGGACCCTTAATTTTTTCAACCGCATCATATAAATCGAGTTCAGATATAGTTTCTCCATCTACTTGAATAATTATATCTCAGGCTCTAATGTCATATATTTTAGCAGGAGACCCCTTCAATATTCTCTCAACTAACACTCAAAGTGGGACTTTTTCTACAACAGCTCATATTCATTCAAAGTCTCAAGAAAGAGCTTCATTAAATTTTTTATTTATTTCAGGATTCATAAATTCAGTATGTTTATCTCATAGGGCAGATACCATCCCTGCAATAGCTCCTTCTACAAGGTCTGATTTTTGAACATCTCCAGCAGAAAAATATTCTTCATCAATGATGGAATATACATCCCAAAATTCTGTCATATCTAAGGATCGATTATTCGTATTAAGCGAATATTCCTGAGTTTTTCACAATTGAGGAAAATAGATATTGGCTATTTGAAAGCTTACAAGAGCTCATAGAATAAAAGATGTTAAAAATACGATGAAAATTTTCTTCATTTGTTTACAAGTTTACAAAAATATTATGTTTATTATCTCTCAGTTCATTTTTATTTTTTACATTTTTTACTATATGTTTTTTGCTTTTAAAGCAAGTCAATATCATTTTAAAATATATGTTAAAAAATTGTTTGAAACAACATAGAACTATGTCATAATCACATTATAGTAGAGTTTTCAAGTAAGCATCATGTAAGGAAACTGTAAGAATTTAGCTTAGATGCTTATGAAAAGTTTTTAACAATTGTTATTATTACTACTACTATATTAATAATTTGAATATATATATAATATATGCTAAGATATATGTGAAAAAGTATTTTATAAAAAATAATATTATGCTGTTCTCATTTTTACATAAACAGAGAGATATAAAAAAACAAAAAAGAATTATAGAAACTATGATATCTTCTTTAAATATTTCTCCAGAACAAAAGGACCTTTATTTTCAAGCAATAAAAATAATGAACCAACAAGAATGCGAAAATCTCTATAAGAATCTTATTCATTTTATTGAAAAAGTAGAACTCAAAGAAATTGAACAAATTAGAAAAGAGAGTTTTTGAAATATTTCTGGTATGAGAAAAAAAGAAATTGAAGAAAAGGCTCAAGAAATGAATAGTTTTTCGTTTTTACTTAATAATCTTTAAATTATGGAAAATAATGAATTACAAGTACCAATACAATCAAAACCAAACTTAGAATCAATTGTAAAAATTGGAAATGAAAAGCTCAGTGATTTAAATGATTTCATTGATAAAAAAATACCTGAAATTGATTCATTTTGTGAAAGAAATAATACAGCTATGCAAATGTTTTGTGAAAGTGAAAAAGGGTTTAAGAATCTCATATTGAAATATTGAGACGTTCCTAAAAAAGATTTAAAAGTGAAAAAATAAGTTAAAATAAAAATACAATGCAAAAATATAAAATAGTTGCATCAAAGTCTCAGAAAAAATATACAATTATTGTTTCTGCAGATTCTCAGGCTGAGGCAAAAGAGAAACTCCATAAAGAGAGTTACTCTATTTTATCTATTTCTGAAGTGACAAAGAGTGATATTGAATGACAAAAATTTATTTTTCAAATAGAGACTCAAGGAAATATAAAAAACGGAATTATAGTTTGAAAAGATATATTTAAAGTATATGTGAAACTCAGGGATGAGATGTGATATAAGGTAATTTTTTTGTATCCAGAAGGTGATGAAGCACATAATAATGCAGAAAAAAAACAAAAAATTATTGATCAACTTGAGCATGGTTTTGAGCTCCAAAAAGAAACAATTAAATCTCAGGATATAAAAAAAGACAATGATGAAACATTTATTTTTAAAAAAGAAATTCAACAAACTCACGATTTAGTAGAAAAAGTACTTTCAAAAATTGATGTGATTTTGACTGATTCAAAATATGCAGGTCTTAATCCTGATTTTAAACTGAAACTTGAATCTATATATGAGAAACTACTCCATTTAAGAAAATCTACAAATATTGTAAAACTCAGAGATATTTCAGAATTAGCATTACAAAAAATTGGTGAAATAGAATTGAAAGTTGTGGAATCAAATAAAGATTCTGAATCAAGAGATCTTCTTCAAGGAACGAATGATTTACTGAAAAAACTCTGATCACATAAAAAATTTATTGAAGCTGATAAAGATATTAAAAAAATAATAATGAGTTTTTTTAGTGATTTAAAATTTCCTTCTAAGTTCTTATCTCAATGAAAATTAAATTCAAAATCAAAGAAAGATGCTCTCATCGATACAAAATCTTATAGTTTTTTAAAGACATCACTTCTTCTTGAAAAATATAAAGAAAAGCTATCAGAAAATAGTAAAGAAATAAGGAAAAATATAGTTTTATTTATAAATCCCTTCAATAAATCTGAGAAGAAAGAAAAAATACTTTTAAAAAGAAAAGTAATTCAACAAAATATTTCAATTTTAAAAGCTAAAAAGACCTGAAATATTAGTTCTTATACTTCAGTAAAAAAATGATATAGTAAAACTCTAGAATTATTACACTCATTTTTTTTAAGTCAATCACAATATGCACTAATACTCATACTTTTAATTAGTATTTTATTTTTAAGTGTTGTTAATTTTTGAATTCTAAATACAGATTTTTCCAAAAATTATATAAATTTAGTAACAGGAATACTCATGCTATTTTTTGTATATTACTTTTCAATTAGCTCTAAAAATATTTTTCTGATAATTATAAATATTGTATTTTTCTTTTTTCTCTTTATATTTTTACAAGTTAATTTCTAGAAAATATAAATATGAAATTTTTAATTTTTCTCTTATGAATTATTTTTTATTTCATATTTTTTTTGTTTTCACTAGAAAAACAAAATGCATACAACTCAATCCTATGAAGTCTTTTTATAGAAGCTCATATATATATAGCCACATCACTAATATTTGTTTTCTTTTTATTCGTATCCTCTAGATCAAATAAAGAAATTGCACCTCGAGATTCGGAAATTGAATCGTCATACAGATTTGATGTTTCTAAAAAAGATATATATGTTTTTGTTAAAATATTTTTCACTCGAATTGTTTATATTTTAGCAATATTACTATTCTACGTATGAATTTGACTCATTTTTCAAGTCCTTCTTTGAAGCTTTCAACTACCTATCATATTTTTACTCTTTAATATACTTGTTTTAGGTCTTTTCTTCGTAGAACATAAATTTATAGTATTTCAAGATTTTTTGAGAATTAATACTGGTATTATTTCAGTATATTATATTTTTCTCCATATATTTTATATATTAGGCTGAACTATTACACTCTCATTTTTTGATGTTCTAAATATAATTTTGTTATTTGTCCTATTTTTTTTCTTTCTTAAAACAGAAAGAAAAAGTCAGTATAAATATCTCATGCAAAGTTATGTAATTGCTTTTGTATTTCTGGAAGTACTCGTTACTTTGAAATATTTCTTTTCATTTCAAGCAAGTCTATATGCAATAACGAGCTTAGTTTTCACATTGATATTTTTTATAAATCCAAGAGAACTTTATAAATATTTTAAAATTCAAATATTTTTAAGTAGAATTTGGGGAATTATTTTTTCTTATTTTTTCCTTATATTTTTAAGCATTTCTCTATTTAATATTAATTTTGTAGTGCTATTACTCTCTCTCAGTTCATTTATTTTGTGATACATACTTTTAGAATTTCATAAAAAATTTCAAAATTATATCAGTCTTTTTTGAGCGAGTTATTGATATTTTATTTGAATGTTTTGAATATTTCTTGCTCTTTGAAAATGAGATTTTGTACAAAATTACACCACTATTTTTCTCTATATTATTTCTGTAGTGTACTTAGTTTTTGATATGCTACGTAAAGATTCTCATATTTTTGATAGTTATTTTTTTCATGTTTTCTCTTTGCTTGTCAATCTTAGTTGTGTCATTTCTTTCTTCTTTTTTATAGATTTTTCTATACTGAGTGTAGCGCTCTTTCTCATAGGAGAATCTCTCTATTTTTTCTACTCTTATTTTTCAATTCGTAAAACAGCTAAAAAATGATTCACTATCTCTTAAAATCTCAAGATATCTCAACTTGAAATATTGTTTGTGTCTTAAATAACGAAAATCAGTTACAGGTTTTAGATTTTTTAGGATTACAAGATACGATTGTAAAAGATATTAAAAAACATCTCAAGAAAAAAGAGTCTATAAATCTTGAATATTTTTTAGGTGGAAGAAAATATTCTAAACTATTTATTCTAATAGATTTAGAACAAAGTTCTCATAGCAGCGTTTTGTTTCTTTGAAAACATTTTCCTAAACTTCCAGATGCTCTTTCATTAATCCTGCCAGAGTCTCAAAATATTGTTGATATAGTAGAGTTAGCTCTCTTGTCTCGCTACAGTTTTCAAAATTATCTATCTAAAAAAACACCTAAAGTTTTAGAGCTTGTAAGCACTATTGAACAAAAGAAAGTTTTACAAAATTCTGAGGAGAAAGTAAAAAATATTTTTTTAGCTAGAGACTTATGAGAGACTCCAGCTCATGACCTCACTCCAGAAATCTTTGCATGAATTGTGAAAAAAAATAAATTTAATCATATAAAAGTAAAAGTATTAACATACAAAGATATTCAAAAAAAATGATTAGGTTTAATCGAGTGAGTATGAAAATGAAGTGTAAACAAACCATACATGGTCATATTAGAACACATTAGAAATAAAAAAAATCCAATTACTGGAATTATCGGAAAATGAGTCACGTATGATACCTGATGAAACCAAATAAAGCCATGAGACTTTATGTATGATATGAAAGGAGATATGTGAGGAGCTGCAGTAGTGTATAGTCTTATGAAAGAGATAGACAGACAGTATAGTGACAAAAACTTTGTAGCATGTCTTATGCTGGCAGAAAACGTTGTTTCTAGTAATGCCTATAAACCATCTGATATTCTAAAATGATATACGGGAAAAACAGTAGAAATTATACACACTGATGCTGAGTGAAGGCTGGTCTTAGCAGATGGAATATCGTATATAGGAAAGAATTATAAAACTCAAAAAATGATTTCTATCGCAACTCTTACCTGAGCTTGTATGGTAGCACTCTGATATAGATATGCCTGAGTAATGGGCACAGATGAAGAATTAATCTCGCAAATAATTGAATACTCAAAAACGAACTGTGAAAAATATATACAACTCCCTTTCGACGATTATTTTGTAGAAAAAACAAAATCAAAAATTGCCGATTTTAATAATCTGGAGAGATCAGTTCATGCTGGAAGCTCTATGGGTGCAGCATTTTTATATAATTTTTTAGAAAATAAAGAAAGTTACACACACATAGATATAGCTGGAGCCTATATAAATGAGTGAGAAGCATACGGTAAAATGCCAAAATGAATGACAGGATTTTGAGTTGAAAGCCTTTCAACAATACTTTTAAAATAATGGATATAAAAAAACATATTCTCTCACTCTTTGAAAATAAAAAGTGTTATTCTTGTCAGCAAGATTGACACTTTTTTTGTCCTAAGTGTGCCAATGATCTTGAAAAATATAGTCCATATTGTTATGTTTGTAAAAAATATTCAAAATGATTTATGATACATGAAACATGTTCTCAATATATTCCTAATATCTCGAGTATTGTGGTTCTTACCCATTACAAATATCCGATAATAAAAAGGTTATTAAAGCTATGAAAATATTATAATAAACCATGAATTTATTGAGATATAATTGATTGAAATAGAGATTTTTTTATACAGGAATCTCAAATTCAAAACAGTGTACTTATTCCTGTCCCTATGCATTTTCTTAGAAGATGGAAACGCTGATATAACCAATCGTATATTATATCAAAAGAATTATCTAAAAATTTAGATGTATCAGTTAATACGAAACTACTTAAAAAAAATAAGTATTCTAAGCAGCAATCAAAACTCAAAGCTTCTCAAAGAAGTAAAAATCTAAACGGAAGCTATAAATGTAATCCTCAAAAGAATATAGATTTCAAAAGTCATATTTATCTTGTAGATGATATAGTATCAAGCGCTTCAACGCTCGAAGAATGCGCCCTCATCCTGAAAAAAAGTTGATACAAAAATATCTCTGCAATCTGTTTAGCAAGCGATTAATTATTGCGGTCTCTCAAGGCTCTTTGAAGGAAACAGTGTCAGAGAAAGCATCTTGAAAGAAATGAACATCTCAAGACTTGCACAATCCTAAAATTGATTACAATGGGATGTTAGATTTTAAGCCTAACTTTTCTCTATGTCAAAATTTCTCGAACTCAAATGAGCTAGAACCCATAATCTTAAAAATATTGATGTAAAAATCCCTAAAAATACCATGACGGTTATTACTGGTCTTTCTGGGTCTGGAAAATCTTCACTCGCATTTTCAACTATTTATGCAATCGGGCAGCAAAAGTACCTAGAGAGTCTTTCAAGCTACGCACGTATGTTCGTGTGAAATAATAAGGATGAAGCTCTCTATGATGAAATTATTGGCCTCTCACCGACTATTTCTATTGACCAAAAGACTACAAACAGAAATCCAAGAAGTACTGTTGGAACTATTACAGAAGTATATGATTATTATAAGCTCTTATTTCTCAATATTTGAGATCGTAAATGTGTGAATTGTGGACACAAAATTCAGAAAGATTCTATGAAGGACATCATAGAATATATTTCAAAGTTTGACCTTGAAACGAAATATTATCTTACTGCCCCAATCCTTAGGAACATCGATTGACTCACAGTTGAAAAAATTAAAAAAGAGATACTGGATGCTTGATTTATAAGATTTTTACTAAACGAGAAAGAATATAATGTCAATAATGAATTTGAACTCCCGAAATGAAAAATTTCAATTCAAATCATGGTTGATAGACTTGTGGTAAAAGACTATTCTACTAATACTAGTTCTGACACGAAAAGGCTAAAAGACAGTATAGATGTAGCATATAAAGTAGGAGATGGACAACTTACTGTATATCTTCTTGATCAAGAAGATACTGAGAAGCGAGACTTCTCACAAGTTTTTGTGTGTTCACATTGTTGACATATTCCTGAAAAACTCAGTATTTCTTCATTTAGTTTCAATTCACATCATGGAGCATGTCCTGAATGTCATGGACTTTGAGAAAAAATGGTCTTTTTAGAAGAGAGTATTGTAAATCCAAGACTGAGTCTTGCAGAAGGAGCTATTTTACCTCCTGGATTTTGAAATTATTTTGAAGCATTGATTCAAGAAGTGGGGAAAAAACATAAAATAAGAACTAATGTTCCATATTCTGAACTTAGTGATGAAGAGAGAAAAAAAGTAATGTATGGAACCTGAAGTGGACAATTCACTGTAAATTTTGTCAGTGAACAATGAAAAAGAAATACGTATAATTCAAAATTTGAAGGGGTTATTAATACACTTATGAGAAGATATTATGATGGTTGAGTAGAAAGTGGAAATTATGACGATTATGTCACTAATGTTAATTGTCCAACGTGTGATGGGTATCGTCTTGCGAAAGAATCACTCAGTGTATTTATTGATGGAATACATATTGGACAATTAACGGATTATAATATCCAAGATACTCAAACTTTTTTTAAATGATTAAATCTATCTTCAGAACAACAAAAAATAGTTGAAAAAGTGAAAAAAAATATATTAGAGAGATTAGAGTTTTTAGAAGGAGTAGGACTTTGATATATGACGCTTTCTCGTAGGTCAAATACTCTTTCTGGTTGAGAAGCTCAAAGAATTCGACTGGCAACTCAAATTTGAGTGAAATTAGAAGGTATTATTTATGTTTTGGATGAACCATCAATTTGACTTCATCCAAGAGATAATGATATGCTAATAAAAAATCTAAAAAAACTTAGGGATGTTTGAAATACGCTTATAATTGTCGAACATGATGAGGATATTATGCGAGAAAGTGACTATATTATAGACGTTTGACCTGGAGCTTGAATTCATGGATGAAATATTGTAGCTACTTGAAACTTTGAAGAGATTTGCAACAATCCAAATTCAGTAACTTGACCATATTTAAGTGGAAGAAAACAAGTTGAGATAGAAAAAAAAGAAAGAACTATTAAAAAATTTCTAAGTATAAAGTGAGCTTCTCACCATAACCTTAAAAACATAGATGTAGATTTTCCAATTTGAAACCTGAGTGTTGTAACGTGAGTTTCTGGTTCATGAAAATCAAGTCTAATAAATGATATATTAGCTAATTATCTTGCAAATACACTCAATAGAGCCTCTAAAACAGTTGGAAAATTTGAGTCTATTACGTGAACTGAAAATTTTGATAAGGTACTTGTTATAGATCAATCCCCTATTTGAAAAACTCCACGTTCAAATCCTGCTACCTATACGTGAGTATTTACATTTATTCGTGAAGTTTTCGCTTCAAGTTATGACTCAAAACTCAGATGATATGCACCTGGTAGATTTTCTTTCAATACACGAGATGGTCGATGTCCAGAATGTGATGGTGATGGTGTCAAAAAAATAGAGATGCATTTTCTTCCTCCTGTTTATACAACATGTGAATCTTGTGATGGAAAGAGATTTAATCCTGAAACTCTTGAAATTAAATATAAATGAAAGACTATTGCAGACATACTTGAGATGACTGTAGAGGAAGCGTTTGATTTTTTTCACGCTCATCCAAGAATAGTGAAGATACTGTGAGTCTTGAATCAAGTTGGACTTGGTTATATTGGACTTGGACAATCGTCAACAACCCTTTCAGGTTGAGAAGCTCAAAGAATTAAGCTTGCCAGTGAGTTATCAAAACGATCTACCTCTAAGACTATTTATATATTAGATGAACCTACAACGGGACTACATTTTCAAGATATACAAAAACTTCTTAAAATTTTAGAGTCTTTAGTAGACAAATGAAACACTGTTATTGTCATCGAACATAATATGAATGTTATTATTAATGCTGATTATATCATTGATATTGGACCAAATGGATGAGATAGTGGTGGACAATTAGTTGGGATGTGAAGTGTACAAGAAATCAAGAATAATCCTGAAAGTTTTACAGGTCAGGCAATCAAAAAATATGAGCAACATTTTAAAAAATGATAATGGATATTTTACAAAAAAACGTAGACATAACAGAATTATCAAATTATAAAACTCCAGCTATTACTGAATATTTTTTTGAAATTAATTCTGAAGAAGATATAGACAATATCTTTAATATTTATAAGTGGGCATCAAAAAAAGATATTCCAGTCTTAATAGTGAGTTGAGGTACTAATATGTTGTTTGCTTTTGATATATATCCATGAGTTATAATCAAAAATAATCTCTCTTGATGGACATATAATACAGAAACTAAAATACTAGAAACTTATTCTCAAGAGCTTATTTGGACAATAGCATTTGAGCTAGAGGATAGGTATAATCAAGACTTGTGGCATAGATTTATAGGACTTCCCTGAACGGTATGATGAGCAATATATTGAAATGCTTGATGTTTTTGACTTGAGACTGAAAATAATTTTTTAGATTGTAGACTTATAAATCTAAAAACTTGAGAAAAGTTGATACTTCAAAAAGAAGAAATGAACTTTGAGTATAGAGATTCTCTCTTAAAGCAGGAGAAGATATATTTTATAATAGATGCGAGATTTGATCTCTCACAAAAAATTGAAAAATATCATAGTGATGTCGATAATATAGATTTTAGAGACAATAAACAACCAAAATGAAATAGCTGTTGAAGTTTTTTCAAAAATCCTAATAAAGAAATTTCAGCTGGAGCATTGATCGAAAAAGTTTGATTGAAATGATATGCAATTTGAGGTGCATATTACTCTCAACAACATGCAAATTTTCTTATGCATGATGGACATGGTACATATAAAGATTTGATTCAACTTATTGAACTTGCACAAAAAAGAGTTTTCGAATCAACAGGGATCCAGTTAGTAAATGAAGTACAAATAATAACAATATAGACATATGACAATAATGCGACTACAAAAATACATGAGTCAGGCTTGAATCTGTTCTCGTAGAAAAGCTGAAGAATACATAAAATTGGGACAAGTATTTATAAATGATAAAGTTGCAGAGCTATGACAATCCATAGATTCAGAAACAGATTCAGTTCGTTTGTGATCCCAGGCTCAAATGAAACAACAGGAGTTTGTCTATTATGTATACAATAAACCTAGAGGCATAGAAACTACCTGTGCTCAAAAATGAGGGAGTTCAATCATAGATGTAATAGACATACCTGAAAGAGTTTTTCCAGTTTGAAGACTTGATAAAGAATCTACAGGACTTATTGTTCTGAGTAATGATGGAAGAATGACAAACTATTTGACACATCCTCGTTATTGACACGAAAAAGAATATGTCGTAGAGACTTTTGGTTCCCTTGGAGATGAGCAATTAGAATCTATGAGACATTGAGTAGACATCGAATGATATGTTACGAAAGATTGTCATGTTGAACGTATAGCAGCCTGAAAATTTTCAATTGTTCTGACAGAGTGAAAAAATAGACAAATCAGAAGAATGGTAGAATCAGTTGGAAGTAAGGTAAAAAAACTAAAAAGAATTAGAGTTGAAAACCTCAAGCTTTGAACACTCGTTGAATGAGAGTATAGAAAATTTAAAAATTCTGAAAAAGATCAACTTTTTAAAAAATTGTGAATTAAATAAATTTAGAGAGTATTTTTTAATATTTTGATTTCATTTCTAATATTTTTTATAATACTCTGAAAATAAAATTGCATTTCTTCTTGATGTAAGAACGATTTTTTTGAAAAAGATTTTATCTTATTATTTTCATTTTGGATTTTTATCAGTGAAGATACAAGAGTGATATCCGAATTAGTGAGATCATTTTTGTTGACTAAAGGTGCAGACAGTTTTTCTATCATTGAATCGAGAATTTTAGCTATTCTATTAGCTACTAAAGAATATTTTTTTTGTTTTTGAGTAACGATAATTTGTTGTTCAATTTGTTCCTGTTCAATATATCATTTCAAGCGGGTATTCAGGACTCTAATATCGGAAACAATGGTATTCATTATTTTATTCGATTCTTCTTCACTATATTCTCAGTTTTTTATTTCATAGAGTTGAGAAATCATTAAAAATAGTTTTTCATTAGCTCGTATCATAACTTCACTTTCTTGTGTTTGTACTTGGTTATAGAGCTTGTTTATGTTTGTTTTGTACTTCGATACATAACTTTGGAGTAATTGAGCTTCGGAATGAGTGCTTGAAGAAATTGTAAACTGATTATTTTCTTTTTTGCTTATTTCTGCAGCATTTAAACTATCTGAACTTGCTCATGTTAAAAATACAGTTAGTATAATGATAAGAGATACTTGCTTCATGTTTTTTAGCGTGAGTTAATTGATTGTATTATATTGCAGTGAGCAAATTAAGCAATCAGATTTATTAATAATTATCATTTTGAAATGTTCATAGTACTTGATTTAGAAACAACTGGTTTATTGGCAAAAGAAGATGAAATTATAGAGATTGCTTGTGTGAAGATTGATAGAAAAACATTTTTAGAAGTTGACAGATTTTCGAGTTTTGTGAAGTCTAAAAAAGAAATTCCTGAGTTCATCTCACAAATAACAAATATCTTTAGTGAAGATATTAGTAATGCTCCGGAATTTAAAGATATTATTGATGATGTTCAAAACTTTATTGAATGATATCCAATTATTGGTCATAATATTCAATTTGATATTTGATTTTTAGAAAGCCATTGAGTGAATGTTTCTAAAAATCCCAGCATTGATACATTTTTTTTGGCAAATTTTTTATGTTCTGATGAAAAATCACTAAATTTATGATATTTGTGTGAAGTTTTATGAATCGAACTTCAAAATGCTCACAGAGCATTGGATGATACACTCGCAACAGCTGAACTTTTTCGTAAATTAATAGCTAAGTTACAATCAAGTTCGTATGAGTATTGAGAATATCTTTATTATTTTTTGGACCAATGTGGAGAATCAGGAATAAAAATATTAAAAGATCTTTATTTGCAAAAGCCGGAATTCGTATTGAGTTCTGAAGAATTTGTGGAAAAATATATTAAAGATTTATCAAATAATATACACGACATTCAAGACATTTCTATGTCTAAAGTAAATGAAAACTTATCTGATTTTCTTGAGAAAATACCTAATTTTGAGCTCAGAGACTCACAAAAGTCTATGCTCGACACAGTGGACAAAACTCTTAGTAATGGGAAGAAATCTCTTATAGAGGCTCCAACGGGAATTTGAAAGACTTTTGCATACTTACTCCCGGCTCTTCAGTATTCTCTTAATTTTTGAGAACAAGTTCACGTATCTACAAGCACAAAAGCACTTCAAGATCAGATTTTTTATAAAGATTTAGCCTTTCTTAAAACACACTTTCCTCATGAATTTTCATATACAAAACTGAAATGAAAACGAAATTATTTATGAGTAAGTTCTCTTCTAGAGTTTATAGATCAACAATGAATTTTATCGAGTTCACATTGCTCGTTTTTACTCAAAATTGTATTATGGAGTATAAAAAGTGAATTTGGAGAACTGGATGAACTTGATTTTTACTGAGAAGAGTTTAGTCATATATCAGAAATTCATGCTTGAAATGGATTTATTTTAAGTGATTCTAACCCTTTTAAACTTCAGGAATTTGCTCACAGAGCGCGTTTGAGAGCTAAGTCAGCCAATATAATCATTACAAATAATCATATTTTATTTCAAGATATAGCTTCTGAGTGATCGCTTCTTGGATGAGTTCAAAATCTTATTATCGATGAAGCACATGTTCTGGAGGATGTTGTTACTAGTTCGCTTAAGAAAACTGTCAATTTTCAACTGATTCAGAAATCATTTCAAAAAATTGAGAAAAAAATACAGAAGTATAAGATTTCTGATTTAGAAATAGATGAAGTAAAGCAAAAAATCCTGTATGAGAGCGCTGAATTGTTTTCTTTTTTTGAATGAGAAATATTTTCAAAATTTAGTTCAGGAGCCCAGTACAAAATGTTGTTATTGAAACAAGATTTTTTTGATGCCCATAAGGATCTATCAGAACTTGCAAAAAAAATAATTTATTCTATTCAATGACTCATAAAAGAAATAAAAAGCTTAGATGAATCTATTTCTCAAAAATTATCTCAAGAGATGCAAGAGCTTCTTAATATCAAGGATATTTTTCAAACATTTTTTGAAAATAGAGATATGTCAGAATTTATATATTATATGAGTTATGATGACACTAGAGGCCTACAACTCCATACTACTGTATTGAAACCTGGAAATTTTTTAGAAGAGAAACTCTGGTCATCACTCAAAAGTGTTATTCTCACAAGTGCAACCTTGCAGTTGAGTGAAGATTTTTCATATATTCAATGAGTGTTATCGCTTGATGATTTTGATACATTTGTACTTCCCTCAGATTTTGATTATCATAAACAAGCCCTTGTTTATATACCTCAAGATTTAGGCAGTATTAAAAATAATTTACCTGAAATTATAGATTTTCTTGCTGATTTCTTTAGAGTTGTAAAAGGAAGAACCCTTATGTTGTGTACAGCTTTTTTTGTTATCAGAGAGATTTATACGAAGTATAAGATTATACTTGAACGTGAAAATATAAATTTATTAGCTCAATCTATCAGTGGTAGTAAGTATAAGCAAATAGACTTTTTTAAAAAGAATCCAGAAAACTCAATTCTTTTGGGAACAGATACCTTTTGGGAGTGAATCGATATTCCATGAGATGATTTAAAATATCTCCTCATTCATAAAATCCCCTTTAGTGTTCCAAGTGACCCTATTTTTCAAGCGAGAAGCCAATTATACAAGGATAGTTTCAGTGAATATGCTATTCCTAAGTCTATTTTGAAGTTGAAGCAGTGATTTTGAAGGCTGATTCGAACAAAAAGTGATACTTGAATTATAGTTTTTTTAGATGATAGAATTTATTCAACCAAGTGGTGAGAAAAATACTATCAAGCCTTCCCTAAGGATATCAAAATTCGATACTGATCCAGTCAAAAACTTATAGATTTATTAGATAAAAGTAAGTAATAACATTTTTTAAATAATGTAAAGAACTAAATTTTGTATCTTTAGGTAATTATATGCTAATATAGTGTATATTACTTCTTAGTTATACAAATGAGCCAAGAAAAACAAAATCAAATAGAATCTGAAAATATATTCGATGAATTTTCACAATCTGAAAATCTTATTGAAGAAGTGAAACATACAGACGAAAGTTTTAAAAAGGACAGTTTCTATTATCTTTCTATTATTACTAAGTCACTTATATTACTAAATATATTTGTCTTTTTTATGTTTGTATTGTGATTTTCTTATATATTTGTTCAAGAAAATACCTCAAATAAAGAGTATTCATATTTAAACCAAGTTTGCTGATTAATTGTATGAGAGGTACATAAAGATATTAATAGCTGCCGCAGTGTGAGTTCACTATTAATATCATATAAAAATGATGTAGAGACCTTAAAAATTGACCAATCAAAAACAATATTACCCCTTTTATGAGATGCATATGCCATTGAGAATTTCAATTTTTCAAAAAAAGTTCTCTTTTTGCTAGAGAAAACAGAAAAACGAACTCAGCCATTGGATATCTTAGCTGCATTTGATGCAATCAAACTTCAGTATGAACCAACTGATAAAGCTGAAATTAGCTGTACAAACATCCAAATATCAGCAGGTGATATAATGAGTCTGAGTTGTGAAGCTTATTCATCAGATTGGGATACAAAAATAGTAAGTTTAAATTCTGGAAATATTAGTCAATCAAAACGTTGATGAACTTCCATTTCTAGAGCTGCAAGTTTTATGAATTATATTGAAAATGCCAGTGATTCGCCATTTAGTATTATTGAAAAAACTGAGATATTAAATTCTCAAGAAGTAAATGAGCCACCTTATACACAGAAAACAAGTTTTCAGATACAATTACAATACAATAAAAAAGAATCAGTATTATTTTAAAAGAAATTATGAAACAAACACAAAGAATGCGAAACGCAGTCATACAGTGACTGATACTCAACAGTGTCATACTTATTATCTTTCTATGAGTGGGGGGCTTTATCCTTCTTCCTAGATTCATTGCAGTAGAATGAATGAAAAAAGATTTAAATATTACGGCTACCACGTATAAAAATTTTCAAAAAAAAGGTATATCTTTTACGGATTTGAAACAATCACTGCAAAGTGAGTCTCTGAAAAATGATTCTTTCTCTAAAAATTTAGTGAAAAATATTGATGAGAGCTTTTATAATAATGTATTTTCCAATACCTGATCTAGTGATTTTATATCATACCTTTGAGAGCTTAAAATAAAGCTCAATGACAAAAAAAATTCAAGTGATTATATTACCAAGGACAAACTCATTTCACAACTTATTCCAGTATATGCTAAGAATAAATCACAAGATGTTACCGAAGTCAATGATTTTGATTTTATTAACCATGTTGAAAATCTCATTTATAGCTTTAATATCGACTCACAATGAGAAATTTGAGTTTGAGAAATCCAACAATTAGAAACAAAAACGAGCAATACGAAGGAAAAAGAAAAAAATAATCTTGATGAAAATATTTATAAAATACCGCTTTCTTTAGATGTAACATGAAAAAAATCTGACGTTGCTAACTTTATCCATTATTTTGAAAAAGTTGCAGCAATTGAAATTAATGATGATTCCTTCAAAGTATATGATGATAATTTCATACAATCTTCTGTTTCTAGTAGTAATGGAGTAACAAAAAATAATATATATGAAAATCAAGTAGCTGATATATCTCTCATAGAATTTCCTGAATATCCAGATTCTTCAAATATTAAAAGCAATAATGACCTTATAACTCTCATGAAGACCTCACAATGAGAGCAGAGATACTCGGCACGAATCAATATAAATTTCTATGTTGCAGGTATCCCAAGTTATATTATGCAATCTAGCATAGTTTCACTAGGGGAGTCTTATAGTTCTCTTTCAAAAGATATTCTTCAAGCAAGTAAAAAATATTCTCTCCAGTCATCAAAATTTACTACCTGAGATAAAATCCAAGCCCTCAGTACTCTTAATTCTTTAAATCAACTTACAGAAGAGCTGAAAGACGAAGTTCAAGTACTTCAAAAGTCATTAAGTACCACAACAGATATGTATAAGGTATATGAAGAAGCTATAAATCTACAAACTAAGATTGATAAAATTAAAGCGAGTTACGAATCTACTATAGCAATACTTTCACTCAATAATTAATTATGAACTATTTAGAATCACTTGAAGAATTAAAAAACTTAGTGTACAAATGAGATAACGTCCAGAAAATTTGTGATCTCATTATTGCTACTTGAGTTTTATGAAATGCTTCTGATATACATGTTGAGCCATTAAGTTCTTATGTTCGGCTGAGGTACAGAATTGACTGAGAATTACGAGAGATTCTAGAATATCAGTCGTTTCTTCATACCTGAATCATTGCGAGATTCAAAATACTCTCAGAACTCAAAATTGATGAATCTCGTGTTCCTCAGGATGGGAGAATTAGTAAAACTATTGATAGTAAGCCACTTGACCTCAGAGTATCAACTCTTCCAACGGTCCATTGAGAAAAGATAGTAATGAGAATTGTTGACAAGTCTAAAAAGATTCCTGAACTTGGTCAATTATGAATTGAATGAAAGAACCTGAAACTCCTTATAAAGGCAATAGATCTTCCAAACTGAGTTATACTGACGAGTTGACCAACAGGTTCAGGTAAGTCCACAACGCTGTATTCAATTCTTACTATCTTAAACAAACCAGATATAAATATTATGACACTTGAGGATCCTGTAGAAAATCAAGTTGATGGTATCAGTCAAAGTCAGGTGAAACCTCAAATCGGGTATACCTTCGCAAATGGTCTGAGAACAGCCTTAAGACAAGACCCAGATATTATCATGGTATGAGAGATGCGAGACAAAGAAACCGTTGATATTGCCATTGAAGCTTCATTGACATGACATCTTGTATTGTCCACTATCCATACAAATAATGCTTCTGAGACTATTACACGTATACTCAATATGGGGGTACAGCCATTTCTTATACCAGCATCACTCAATATTGTTATTGCTCAAAGACTTATCAAAAAATTGTGTCCAGAATGTAAGCAGGAAATGAGTATTTCAGAAATAGACAAAATTACGCTGAAAAATATAAAAAATTCACTTTCTATTACTCCTAAAGATGAGTTACAGGCCAGAGTATCTGAAGAAACGCTCAAATCACCAAAATTCTTTAAAGCAGTTGGTTGTCCGGCTTGTGAAAATAATTGATATAAATGAAGAGTCTGAATCTATGAAATGCTTGAAATTACTCCATGAGTGAAGGATATGATTCTTAAATGAGAATCAGCATTTAATATAAATAGACAAGCTGTACTAGATGGGATGATTTCATTGGAACAAGATGGTATAATAAAAGCTCTGCAATGAGAAACTACTCTTGAAGAAGTCTATAAAGCATCTAAAACACAAAACGAAATTTAAATATAAAACACGAACATGGAAGATATTATCATTTTATGAGAAGAGGAAAATAAGGAATTTAATATAGATTCTCTTTCTTCACACAACAAAAAATCAAAAGATTCTATGACTTTCATGGATAATTTAAATGCGTTTGTTTCATCTTTCCAGAAAATTCATACAAAAGATAAAATTATCTTCTATCGACTTATGTCGACTATGTTGAATGCTGGTATGACGCTTATAAAGTGAATCTCAGTGCTCGAGAAACAAGAGAAAAATCCACTTTTTAAAAAGATGCTCTGAGAAATGATAATATGACTTCAGGAGTGAAAAAATCTTTCCGATTGTTTAGATGTATACCCATCTTCCTTTAGTGAAGCTGAAATCTGAGTTATTCGTTCAGGAGAAAAAACCTGAAAATTGAATGAGGTTATGACTTCGTTGGCTGATCAAGTAGAAAAAGTAGCTTCTATAACATGAAAATTAAAGGGAGCACTTATATATCCTGCAATGATTATGTTAGTAGTACTTTGAGTTATTGCTGTTATGATGATTGTGGTAGTTCCTAAGCTTCTTGAAATTTTTGAGGATAAATCAGCTCTTCCTCCATCAACACAATTATTAGTATTTCTTTCGGATTTCTTTGTATGATATTGGTATTTGTTGATACTTTTTTGTATTATTGTTTATTTCAGTATTACATTTTATAAAAAAAGCCCAAGTTGAAAATATAATTGGGATTCTTTTGTTCTACATGTACCTATTTTTTGAAGTATAGTAAAAAAAGTAACCCTTTCTAAGTTTTCCAGAGTATTTTCAGGTCTGATGTCATCTGGAGTTTCTGTCGTTGAGTCACTTAAAATAGTATCGGAAGCTGTATGAAATGAAGTTTATAGACAAAGAATATTACTACTTTTAGAAGATGTTCGTAAGGGGATGAAGATGTGGGAATCACTTGAATGAGACAAACTATTTCCTGATATAATGGTGCAAATGATTCAAGTAGGGGAACAATCAGCCAAATTAGATGTCACGATTATTAAGGTTGCTGACTTCTATGATGAACAGGTCGACACCATGGCAGCGACTCTTAATAAATTGCTGGAACCGTTCATTATAGTATTCCTCGCAGTAGTAGTTTGATTTATTGCAATCGCTATCATGCAGCCTATTATGAACCTCGCAGATACTGTTTCTCAAAGTTAAAACAGTGTTAAAATGCTTGCTAAAAAAATTCCTATAGTTCGGAATTTTTTTGTGTGAAGAATAAGTGAAATGCTGGTGTAATAGTTGCATTGACTCAAAAATAGATTACTATATATCTCGTTAAATATTGGTCCTTAACATGACTTGAAATTTCAAAAACTTTACATAAATAGTAGAGCGAGACTTTAGTTGTATTGAAAAACCGTAGAACAGGGGGGAGAGAGTATTTTATAGATATAGAATATTTTCTCCCCTTAGTTGTGCGCAAATCGACTATGGGTTAAGGCTTTAACCGTTCATTGTGAGAACATTGTTTTTATTTTGTAACTCGTATACATTTATGAGTACTTTTGCTAAAAAAGTTACTTCAGCTGTTGCTGGTCTTGCTATAGTTTTTTCTATAGTTTCACCTCTTGCTGGAGTTTCTGCTGCTTACACTTCTGTTGAAGCAGCAAATAAGCTTTCAACTCTCGGTGTGATTGTTGACCAATCTGCTAATCCTACGGAATACAGACTTGGTGATAATCTCCTAAGAAGAGAAGGTGTTAAGGTGATGATGAATATTTCATCTATCGCTGTTGTTGATAATTGTGAAGGTAAGTTCAACGACCTATCTGCTACTGACTGGGCATGTAAATATGCTGAAACAGCTCTAGCTAATGGTTTAGTTGCTGCTAACCCTTCTTTCTCTCCAGATAGACTTCTTTCTAAGATTGAAGCTCTTAAAATGGTATTTCAAGGAAGAGACCTTGAAAGAGAAGAAAACGCTGACTTTAGAGTTGGTTATGTAAATTCTGCTGTTAATATGGGTATTGCTACTGAAGCATTTACTGATTATGATACTGCAGTAACTAGAGGACAACTATTCGTATGGGCTGCTAACGCAATCGATGCTGATGAAGAAGTTGTTGTAGAAGATGATCTTCTTTGTGCTATTCTTGGTACATGTGAAGATGACACTACTGTAGATCCAGTTGATCCAACTGAACCTACTACTCCAACTACTCCTACTGTTAACGGTGAATTAGAGATTACTCTTTCTCCTATGACTCCTGCTGCTGCTACTATTCCTGGTGGAGTTGCTGGTCTTAGAGTTGTTGCATATGATGTAACTGCTGGAGCTGATGATGTAACTATCAATCAAGTATCTATTAGAAGATCAGGACTTTCTGATCAAGATACTATTGAACAAATTGCTATCTTTACAGATGCTGGAAGAGTTTCAAACGCTCGATCAGATAATCAAGATAACGACACTACTGCTCAAATCAACCTTTCAAACGGTGGACTTGTAGTTATGGCTGGTGAAACAGTTACTATGTACGCTGTTGTTGATGTTGCATCTGTAGTTCGTGCAGCTAATGACCAATTCTTTCTTACTTTAGTAGATGTTAAGTCTAACTCTACTGATTTAGAACTTACTGGTAACCTTACAAGTAATAAATTTACTGTAGGTTCAATCGATGCTCCTTTAATTACTATTAAAAATGGAGGTTCAGTTTCTAATCCTAACTTAGGAGAAGATAACGCTGATATCTTTGAATTTGAAATCGAAGGTGCTTCTGATGAAGATATTATTCTACAATCTATCACTTTTGAAGCTGATGGAGACGCAGAAGATGATCTTATGAATTTTGAACTTCTTATGGGTGGTAAAGTTATAGCTACTCAAGAAATGATGAGTGGTGATTACCTTACATTCAATATCGACGGTGGACTTAGAATCCAAGAAGATAAAAATGAAGATTTCATTGTTCGAGCTGACGTTGTAGACGGAGCTGCTGATGTTATTAGATTTAGAATAGATGAAAGACTTGACGTACGAGCTGATTCTACTAAATTTGGTTTCGGTGCTACTTCTAATATAACTGCAGTTGATACTTTTGGTGAACTTAATGAAATCACTATTCAAGCTGGTGAACTTACTTTTGTTGAAATCGACGCTGATTTTGATGAAGTGAGAGAAGATAAAGATAACGTAGTTCTTGGTTCAATCCGAGTTACTAACCTATCTAGTCAAGCTCTTGAATTAGCTGATTTTGGTGTTGATATTTCACTTGATAATGGTGGTTTATCTGCTCTAGGTGCTACGGCAACTGGTTCTCTTACTGTTACTCAACTTCTTACTGATGTTGAACTATTTAATGAAGAAACAGGTTCTTCTTATACATTAGATGCTAATCCTACTAAAGCTGTTCTTTCAGGTAATGATTCTACTGCTCTCTACTCTGATAACAATATCGATGCTGTAATTCCTGCTGGAGTTTCAACTTGGTCTATTAGAGCTGATACTGCAAAAGATATTAGAAACTTTGATGCTTCTTCTATTGATATGTCAGTAGACGTTGTTGCTAATGTTAGAGTTAATGAAACTGCTGACGATGAAAGAGTAACTGATATTACTCCTTCTACTCTATCTTTCAATTCTATTGATGGATCTGAATCAGGTGCTAAAATTTCAGCTATTCCTCTTTCTGACACTACTGTTGTTCGAGGTGCTACTGATGTTAGAGTACTTGAATTTGAACTAGAAGCTGAAGAAGTTTCTGCTATTACAGTTGATCAATTAACTGTTCAAGTAACTGGTACTGGTACTAGTGCTGTTTCTAGACAAGAAGTTTCTAATGTTAAATTATATAAAGGTTCAGAAGCTACTGGTAACCTACTAGATAGCGAATCTCAAATTGGTACGAACGGTGCTGTAACATTTAGATCATTTACTGGTTGAGATGTTATGATTGCTGCTAACGCTACTCAAAAATTTGTAGTAACTGTTTCATTTGTTGATTCAGTTGACGCTGTAAATAAAAGTAACTATCTTACTTCTCTTACTTCTATCTCTATAGAAGATGATGAAAATGATGATGTTATTGTTTCTAATCTTCCATTAAACTCTGGAAGAGACGTTGCTGTTACTAATGCTGGAACTATTCAAACTCTTGCATTTGACCCAGCTAACGCTGATAACGAATTTGATAAATTAGCTCTTGCTGGAAACTCTAAAGTAATCGTTTCATACGATGTTAGAGCTGACAACGAAGCTGTTGAAGTTCAAGAAGTAACTTTTGATATTTCTAATGCTACTGCTGATTTAAATAAATCAGTTGTAAACGCTACACTTCTTCTTGATGGTGTTGCTATTGCTACTAACAGAAATTCTGAAATTACTCAAAACGAAATCAGATTTACTGATGTTGCTAACCTAGTTATTCCTAGAACAACTAGTGAACTTGCTCTACAATTAAACACTGCTACAATCGGTGAAGACTTTGTAGGGAAAGAACAAAACAATCTTACTGTTACTAGAGTAACTCTTGCTGACTTAGAAGGTCAACAATCAGGAAAAACTATTTCTGATGTTTCTTCTGCTGTTACTAACTCTAGACAACTTTCTATAGTTAGAGCTGTTGTTACTCCTGCTGTTGTTTCTACTTTCAGTACAAATGATCAAACTTCTGAACTACGACTTGTTGTAGAAGGTGGAATGAACACTTCTGATAATGGAAACGCTGTACAAGCTGAATTAACACAACTTAAGATAGAAGTATCTTCTGTTACAGGTACTGGTTGAGATCTTGTTGTATTTAATGGTAATGGTACTCAAGTTGGTACTGTTGCAATTGCTACTGCTTGAACTTATACTGTTGCTATAGATGATCCTAATGTATCAACTCCTAATGGTGATTCAATCGGTACTAACAATGAAGTTTACCGACTTGAAACTACTGTTAATGCTACATACAGACTTGCTAAAGATGGAGTAACTTACTCTGTTAATGGTAATGGATCTACTAGTACAAAACTTCAAACTACTCTTCTTCTTGGACAATACGTTAGAAATAACTAGTATTATTCTTGATAAGATTACTTTAAAGTAATGTTTCAAAAAACCCTACTCGAAAGAGTAGGGTTTTTTTGTTGTCTTGATTCTAATTAATACCACCATATTTTATAGTAATTAAATTGAAACGTATATAAAAGCCCTTCTCTATATGAGAAGGGCTTTTATTGTATTATGTGAAGTGAGATATTATTGAGCACTTGTATCAGTAGCTCCTGTAGCTCCTTCTGGAAGTATTTCAATAATTTCAAATTCTCCAAATTGAGTAGGGAGTTTCTCTCCAACTTCAAGTTCGTAACCAGCTGCTACAAAGCTTGCAAGATCTGATTTAGGAACAACTTGTTTTCGTTCTTCATCAAATTCACCGTAAGCATCTGCTGGAGCAAGTTCAAGAGTTTTCTTTTCTCCTTGTTTCATTCCAACCACTCCAGAATCAAAACCTGATATCATTTGTCATTCTCAAACTGTAAATGAAAGAGTTTCTCCTCTGTCATATGAGCTATCAAACATTGAACCATCTTCTTTGAGAGTTCCTTTATAGTGTACATCCACAGTATCTCATGATTCTACAACGTCTGCTGTAGCTCCTGAACCTGATTTAGTAATTGATACCATTTCAACTTCAAAAATAAGTGTTTTACCAGCAAGTGCGTGGTTTGTGTCGAGTACGACGCTTCATGTCAATTCAGCCATATCTGATCAAGAGTTAGTTTCTAAAGTAGTATCATTGTTCAATGCTCCAGTATTCGTAGTATCAGCATTATCTGCTGTACTACAACTTGCGAGTCATGCTATAAGCAAGAGCCCGAGTATGATTCATATTTTTTTCATAACATTTTGTTTAGTAAAATAGTTTGAGCTATCTTTTGAGTCGAATCTTTTTTCTCTCTTCGAGAGTTTTTCACTGCAAAAGTCGCAGAACATATTCTATAAATATTTTATCATTTTCAAAAAGTTTTGTTGGGCTTCTGAGTCTTGTTGCGTCAGTGACTTGAAATTTTACAGCAGTATCTCTGTTGAGAAATTTCTTCATAGCAGTGAGGTTTCATGTGCTTTGGAAATCGATTTGATAATTAATTCATACTCTTTTTATATTTTCGATACAATATTCTCTCGCTAATACTTGTGTCTCTAATAGAATAAATAAATTTTCAGTTTGTGTATCTACGACTCAATCCTCATTATTCTGGAAAAAACTTTGTTTTAAATACTCTAAATCATCTATGTCTTCTATTTGTTCTATTTCTCTGTAAAAATGCAATTTATCTGTTTCTGAGAGAAAGAAGTTGTCATGTATTCAGGCAGACAACATTAAGTCTATTTGACAGTTTTTCACTTTTTTAATCGTATTTTCGGCTTCGTTTTTAATGTCTTCTATCTTTTCTTCAAGCATTTTAAGGAATAAAGACACTCAAATCTCTTGCGCTTGTCCACTTTGTTTCACTCACAGTATATCTCATCCTCATCGTATTTCAAGGTCCTTCATAGCCAATTCAAATCATGCTCAGAGATAACTATAGTCGACAATAGTTTTAATACGTTTTGCAGCTTCTCCATCGATAGAATCTTTATGATACAGGAGATAACAGTATCATTGTGCATCAGATCGTCATACTCTCCCTCGAAGCTGGTGTATTTGAGAGATTCAAAAACTCTGACATTCATTGATAAATATTGTATTTACATTTGAGAAATCTATTCCATTTTCTATTACCGTAGTAGACAATAAAATATCGTATTTTTTATTTTTAAAATCTAGGATTCGATCTTCCAGTTCGTCTCACGGAAGTTGTCCATGTGTAATTATAACTTTTCTTTTTGGGAAGAGAGCTTCAAGTTGTTTTTTATACACTTCAATATTAGAAACTCTATTATGGACAAAAAATATTTGTCATCATCTTTTAAACTCTTGTTCTCAGGCATCTTTTATAATCTTTTCATTGTATCGAGTTACAAATGTTTCTATACTCTTTCTCCCCTTTGGTGGTGTTTTGAGGAGTGATATATCTCTGACTCAAGAAAGAGCAAGATTCAAACTTCTGGGTATTGGAGTCGCTGAGAGTGAGAGAATATCGATATCTGATTTAATATTTTTTATTTTCTCTTTATCTACCACCCCAAACTTATGTTCTTCATCCACAATCATTAGCCCAAGTTTTTTCCACTTCAGTTTATCTCAAAGTAGCCTGTGAGTTCCTATTACCATATCGATACTTCCTGATTGAAGTCATTTTAAAACTTGAGTTGCATGAGCTTGACTCTGAAGTCGAGTAAGAACTTCTACAGTATAAGGAGTATTTTTAAATCTTTCTATTGCTTTGTTGTAATGTTCATGAGCCAGAACGACGAGGGGAGAAATAAGAACTACCTGTTTGCGATTTTGGAGTGCGAGAATTGCAGCATTAAATGCTATTTCAGTCTTTCCAAATCACACATCACCAACGATGAGTCGATCCATATTTTTAGTACTCTGCATATCAGAAAAAATGTCATCAATTGCATTTGCTTGGTCAGGAGTATAGGTATAGGGAAATTCACTTTGAAAAGCTTCAATCTTATCTTGGTTTAATATATTTTGATTTCAGCTACGAAATTTACGCTCAGCAAAATTTTTAAGGAGTTCCTCTGCTATTTCTCGTATATCTTCGTGTATTTTTTTCATTTTTCGTTCCCACACTTTTCCACTGAGAGGAGTAATACTTGGATTCTCTTTTCAGACATATTTACTGAGTCTATGAACCTCAGTGATTGGAACAAATAGTTTATCTTGATCTTTGTATTGAATTTCTAAGTATTCTTTTTGTATTTCTCAGAGTACTTTTTTAATAATTCCGTTAAATACTCAAATTCAATGGTCAATATGTACGACAAAATCTCATTTTTGTATTTTGAGCAATAAGTCTATATCTGCTGAGAGCTTCTTTTTAAGTCTTTTTCTGATAAATATTTTTTGAATAATATCGTCAGATATATAACTTCTATTATTATTTTTTTGAGCTGAAATCTTTTCAAAACTTGAGAATCCAGTATGTTTTATAGCTACTACTTCAGCAACAGAAAGAGAATTATCTTTGAGATATTCTTCTATCATTTTTGTATATCTCGAATATATGGAGATAGATCAAGGATTTTGCTCTATATAGTTTTGAAATTCTTCTACATTTTGTATAGATATATCTCAAATTCACAGTTTTGTTTTCTTTTGTTCGAGTGATGCTAGGAGACTAATAGATGCGAATTGATATTTTTTGTGAGTAAGTTTTTCAAAAAGTGGGTGAAATTCACATCAATCAAGTACAAGGAAAATTTCATCTTGTACTAATATATCTGATAAAATAGGATTTTTAATTGTTTTTTTTCAAATTTGATCTGGTATTTTAAATATATTTTCTAGAGAAGAAATATATACTTGCTCAACCTTATTTCAATCCACTACAATACTCTCAATTTCATCTCCCCAATAATTTAAAAGAGTTACTTGTCCTCAAATTTGAAAAATCTTAATAATATCTCATTGTCTGAGATAACTTCACTGTTTTTCATATTCGTGATAGTCATATCATATCTCTTGTAATCCTTCCATAAGACTTAATTGTGGGTAGGATTTTCAAGTTTGAAGTGTTATTTGTGAGTCGAATAATTTTTGATGAACTTCTTTCTTTACATCATCAATTGATATCCAAAAGAGTGTACTTCAAATACGCTGAGAACACGCTATGATATCTTCAGCACTTTCAAGTTCTTTGTAGCTTATACCCAAATCTTGGGCAAGTACTTCATATTTTTTTGAAATATCAAAGCTTGGAATTATTTGCAAAAAAGATCACTGTGTTTCAAGTGTATTTTTATAAACAAGCAGTTTTGAGAAGTATGATCCAGCTTGTGTATATTGAGTATGGGGTTTGAGAATCTCAAATGACATAGATAATGTTCTTAATATATTGCAAAAGTATAAAAAAAATCTAAGCTTTTACAATCTGGTTCTTGATATATACATCGTTTTTCCTACAAGTATCTTACTTTATAACACATAAGCTATGATTTTATTTTTTGATTGAGTTTCTTCATCTTGATATATTGCTATTTATAGCAACGACAGAAAGTTAATTCACAGTGAGAGATTCTCCATGGCCTGAAACGAAAGCTCTAAGTCTCTTAGTATAATATCTACTTTTTTAAATTCTAAAAATATAGAATTTCGTGATGTACAAGAAATATTATGTGTTAATGGACCTGGAAGTTTTACTTGAATACGTACCATTAGTCTCGTAATTAATACAATTTCTTTTATGTATCCACATATTACTCTGACACCTATTTCTATTTTTGATCTTTACTGAGATTTATATCCTTTAGTATTCCCAAGCTCAAAGCGAGATTTGTTTGTGAAATATGAAAAATGAGCTATAATTGAAGTTGTTAAAAACGAAGATTTTGAATCAAAAACATTCGATAATCTTCTCATTTATGGTGATCTAGATATTTCTAGATTTAAAGCTCGCTATATACTTGATTCTAACAGAGACTATGATTCTTTTGTACAATATGTTGTTATACAAAATATGAAACGTATTGCACCTCTTTATATGAAAAAACCTACTATTTCTTAACTCCTTCTTATGACAGTAATCATGAGCAATCTCAGAGCCTGAGAAAAAGTTGATCTCGTCGTGAGAAGACACTGGATAGCTTTTGTACTATTAGGTGTTTATGGATGAGCATGAGTTGCTTTCAGTGTGAGCATTTTCTTCATTCTTTGAGTATGAAGTGGAGTCTTGCTTATCATGACTCTATTTTGGATGTTCTATCTCCTATTTATGTATGTTACGTGGCTTAACTATGAGTTAGATATATTTATTTTTACCAATAATCGTGTTGTTTGTATAGAGCAGAAATCTTTTCTTAATAGAGCAGTTTGAGAAACCACTCTTGATAAAGTTCAGGAAGTTTGAATAGAAACGAAAGGACTCTTTGCAAATATATTTGATTTTGGAACTCTCAGTATTATGACGGCTGGTTCAACTGAGAGTTTTGATATGTCATTTTGTCCTAAACCAATGATTCATTCTAGATATATAAATAATTTAGTCGATAGATATAGAGATTCATTATATGGAGGGTGAAAAACGACAAAAGATGACAAAAGAAAAAAGCTTCAAACAGTGTGAAAAATGCAAACAAAAGAAAAAGTTAAAACCATTATAAATGGTGATGAGACAGACTTAGATTTTTAATCTATCCACATCGCATCTCAAAATGAGAAAAATCTATAATCAGACTCTACGGCATGTTCGTAGGCTTTTTTTATGATTTCTTGACTCGCGAAACTCGACACAAGCATGAGAAGTGTCGACTGAGGGAGATGAAAATTTGTGATGATACTATCTACAAATTTCCACTCATACCCAGGATATATAAATATCTGTGTGTCCATATTACCGTGTTTCATCTGTCAATTACTATCTGACATACTTTCTAAGGTACGTACTGAAGTGGTTCATACTGCAATGATTCTTTTTCAAGAGGCTTTGTATTGGTTTAATCTCTGTGCTGTTTCTTTATCTATCTCGATATACTCGCTATGCATATGATGTTTCGTGACATCTTCAATCTCGACATTAGCAAAAGTCCCAAGTCCAACATGAAGCAGTACTTTTTCTATTATTACTCATTTTTTTTCGAGCTTCTCTAAAAGTTCAGCAGTGAAGTGCAATCCTGCAGTAGGAGCCGCTACACTCCCAGATTTCTCTTTATCATTGTAGACCGTCTGATATCTCTCACTTGGTGACTCAGAGTCTTTTATATAGGGAGGAAGAGGAGATTCTCCAATTCACTCTACTGTATCTAAAAATTCGTTTCAACCTTGAGTAAACTCTACTATTCTTCATTTTTCACTGATACTTTGTATTTTTCATGTCATCTGTGTCCCAGAAAAATGAATCACGGTTTCAGGTTTCAGTTTTTTTCCTGGATAGACAAGACAATCCCAAGTAGAATCCTTGATTTGTTTATGTAAAAATATTTCACATTTTTTCTCTGACTCTCAAATTATTCATTTGAGTCTGGCTTTGATTACTCTCGTTTTATTTACAACTAGTACATCATTTTCTCAGAGCATGCCAGATATATCTGAAAAAATCTTGTCTTGTATCTGTCCATTATTTCTGTCCAGAATCATGAGTTTTGAGCTATCTCGAGGTTCTGCTGGAGTTTGGGCGATTTGCTTAGGTGGCAATATGTAGTTGAAGTCGGAAAGTTTCATAAAAAAATATCTAGAAAATTAATTCTAGATATTGTAGTGATTTTTCCTGTGATTCAAGATTAGTTATTTTCACTGGTTTGACTAGCATTATTTTTAAACCAAACGGAGTAGAGAACTTCTTTTCAATTTTTTCTATAATCCAAATATTTTTCAATTACTTGTTTGAGATAATCTCACGTGAGATTATCTTTATTAGAAGTATCTATTCCAGAGGCATCAACAAATTCTTCAAACTTGCTCGTTTCTTTTCCTTCTCTGTTTCAAAAGAGATTATTAAATTTTTCTTCTAGAGTATCCTGTTCTCATAAAGTTGGTATTTCTTCCATTGAACTGATAATTTTTTTGGCAGTTTCTGTAAGTTCTCATTCTTCTGGAAATAACTCTTTCATTTGAGTAATGGCAAACGGACTTATATTTCATTCTGAAAGCTTTGTTCGAAAGAGATTACGTCATTGTTCTATATTTGTTGGAGCTACTTCTTCTGCTGGAGCTTCCTCAGCTAAGGTAACTCATTCTTCTTTTTTTTCTGTCTGCTCGATTCAGAAAAATTCTCAAAATCCGACTAATCCTTCTGAAATTGCTTGTAATATGTCACGTATTATTTTTGCTATTCATGTTAATTCTACTTCACTGTCAGGTATTATATCTGGCATTTCGCCTTCTCCATTTCCTCCAGCATCCTTGAGTGCTTGCTCTATTTTTCCCTGAATAGATGCTATATTTTCTCAGGTATTCTTTGCTATTTCCGACAAATCATTTTGTATATCAATTGGGAGTTCACTATTTTCATCAATATTTTGTTCTTCTATTCTTGCTATAATATCTGCTTCTGCTATAGCTCCAGTAAAGAGTTCATTAAAAAAAGTTGCTCATGTACTTGTTTGACTAAATATATAGTTCATATCTCACCCTCAAGCTATCGTCATTTCTGAGGTTTGAACTTTGAGAGAGTCCAAATTTGACTGGATTTGTTCAGAAATAATACTCTCTCAATCAAGTATAGCTTGGATATCTTCTTTCGTAATAGTGTCCTTTGATGTGAGCTGATCTATAATACTGAGAGTGAGTGCAGTACTAAGATTATCTTTGGATTTTGATGATATGTCTATTCCAGAAAATACTCACTCATTTCCAAATAATATATTTTGTGATTGTATGTCAATTGTATCAAGTTCTTCTGAACTGAGTATTTCAGTTTCTCAGAGTATATCAGAACTAGATACTCACTCCTTAATTTGATTTTGCATAAATATATCTAAATCTCCCTCAATGGTTCCAGATTGAATATTTTGTGAAAGAGAATTTAAACCTTCTCACGCAAGTATGTTTTTAAGTTCTTGGAGTTCATCACGTGTCATTACGAGGATTCACTCTCTCTCAGTAACTAAAAAAGCATCTAATGACTTTTGTTCAGCTTCTGTAAGACTAGCCTTCAGTTTTGTGATGTCATCTTGTTTAGATAAGTCTACTTGTTCTGGTGATTCAAAAGACATAGTGTATAAATAAAAAATATATGCTAATAGTGTAGCATATATTTTTGGGTGGGGCAAGGATTAGCTTTCAGGAAATAAATTTCCAATTACATCACTTGGGAGATCCAAGAAAGACTTTTTATATAATTCTCATGTAGTGAGCTCTCACGACTCTATTTTTGCTATTAACTCATCTCAGTTACTAATTCATAAATTAGGTGCAACTTTATTTAAGAATTCCATATAATAATTTCAAACTTTTCACTGTTGATCTTGGTAGAGCTTTTCTTTAATTATTAAAATTATTGATGTTGCTACAATTCACGATGTTGCTATTAAAACTGCTCTGAGAACAGGAACATTGGTAGATAATTTAATCAATAATGCAAGTCACCCTCATTCAACAGCATTTATGGCTATATATCTTAACCATGAATCATCTATTTCATTGAATCAAGTTATACTTCAAACAACTCAGTCTATATTTCATTTTGCAGTATCTATTCATTCTAAGAAAATGTTTCTATCAACTTCTAATATTCTCATGAAGAGTACTTGAAAAACTTTTGAATCTTCTTCTGTAGTACTGCTTAATAATTTTTCTGCGGCAGCAGACTCATATAGTCATTTAATATTTCAATCAAGTATTCAATACACCCAAGTGTAAACGAATACTTTTTCAAATCATGTAGCATTACTTAAATCTTTAGATTGCATGATTCAATAGAGAGCAATGATATTTCCCCAACTAAGTTTTTCAGAAATATAATCGTTAAATCAATTAACTCCTAGTCAATATTCATCAATCTGTGATATGATAATTTCTTTATAATTATAAATCTTTGTAATAATTTCAATGTCTGTTTGAGATAATGAAGCGCCTTCAGCATTTAATTTATTTTGTCATCTTTCAATTATAGAATCTAAACTCTCAGTTCCATCTCCAGTGAGAATATCTTTAAACGCTAAACTTACTCCTTTAGGATATACTTCGTCACCATCAAATAAGGCTGAGATATTTTCATCCTCTAAAATATTTCAGAAAAAATTCTTAAGTTTTCACGCATATTCTCATGGGAGAGCTTGTAGAATTAGGAGTTCATTTTTCAAGCTAAAAACTGATAATCTTGCAAGTATTCAAATTCTGAGTTCTAAATAATTATAATTTGTTGATTCTATTTCTTTTAGTTCTTCTTTTGTAAAAAATAGTAGTGCATCTTCATTAAAATCTGGATTTTTTCAAATCATTAACTGTAAATCAATTGCATTAATCTGAGTCTCAAAGAATTCTTCGTTTACTGGTCAAGTTATAGCTATAACCACTCAAAGAATTTCTTCTTCCGTAAACGTTGTTTCTTCTAATCATAAGGTTGACTTAAGGTTTGCTCACGAAGATAAATATCATCTCATAGAAATTAAGCTGACAGGATTAGTTCTTTCATTAATCTTTCCTAAGATGTTTGAGCTTTTCTCAGTAATTGGAAGTCATGAAACTTGAGACATTAGATTGTATCATAATAATCTTGTATCGTCCTTTAGTTCAATTGAAACATTTTTTTCTATATCTCATGTTGAAATCTCTGGTAAAACGTTTCATTCCTCTTGTTGAGGAATAGAAGTTGATTGTGCTGGAATATCATCATTTGATGTGTTTGTAGTTTCTCCAATATCTCAAGTATCTCCTGATTTTATTTCTTCATATTTATCCATAAGAAATTGAGCTCCAGGGATGAATCCAATTAGAAGTCACACAATCCATCATTGAATCGCATCTGCTTTTCATTCTACTTTGTCTTTTCAAGTTTGTATAACCCAGTCTAGGAATTTTTCAGGAATAAGTTTTCCAATAAAAGAATCTTGCATTTCTGATTTGAATTTACTTTCAGCTGCATTAATAGCCTCAAGTTTTTTTGCTTCTAATGCTTCTGAAGCTCAATCTATTCATTCTCAAACTCTCACTTTTAATTCATCTAATGATAATTCTGAAAAATTCAATCATGCCAAAATTCCTTCAGTCTTGTCAATTACTTCTGGATTTTGATTTTCTGATTGTTCTAAAAGAGTATTGAGTGCTATGATTTTTTTAGTTATATCTATTTCAGCTTTTAAGGTGACAAGATCTAAATTTGCATCAATAGATTTAGCAAGCTCATATTTTTCTATTTGTTCTGGGGTAATTTGAGCCTCTGGAATTCCAGTGAGTTCAGCTAATTCTTGAGCTGGAGTAAGAGAAATTATGTCTGTTGTTTCATTTGTTTCAATTGCCATATGCGTATTTTTAAAAATATTTATATAATACTATCATATATTTCTTTTTACATCAAAAAACCACACAATTTAGTGTGGTTTACTTAATAATTATATTAGAATCAAACATTTGGTTTAATTCAAGGACTGACCCATTTATCTTTCGTATTGTTATATCCTCCTTTGAAAGCTCATTTTACTCATCCCCAAGCAAATCAAGTTGCTGCTCAAGCCGCTGCTGATACTCATTGACCAGCTTTTCATAATGCCCAAAGTGGGATATCTTTTACAGCTATAAGTCCTGCTGCTGCAAGTATATAAGGCATTGCAACAGATTGACTTGCAAGTCACGCTCATAATCAAGCAGCACTTCATGCTAGTTTTAATGCAGTTCAAATTTTTCATTCTTGTTTTGTCCATTCTGCAACTTTACTACCTAAATAATATCAAGCTGCAGTAGTAGCTACAGTTGGAAGTACTGTTCATGAAATTCATGCTGACAATCAAGTAGAAGTGAGTAATCAAGTAACTGCTTCATTCGTTACATTTGCTACTGCTGAAACGGCTCATGCTCAGAGAGCTGCTCATTGAGCTACTATTTCAGGAACTCAGTTCCTTATAGCATATGCTCAAGCTCATAGTACAGCAGCTCAACCTAGTACATGTTTTGTTTCCATAAAACGTTATATAAAAAGTAAATTTAAATTATATTAACATTAATATTTGTATTGTCAAATAAATTACAGTTTATAAAGTATTTTCTGCAATGGTTTGATAATCAGTGCTTTCAGAATCAAAATGGTTTGTTTTAAATTTTGATTGGATAAAATCTATAATTTCTTTATTTCATAACATTCATGTGAAAATTTCTAAAAATATAAAAATTTTATCTGCCATTCCAGGTCAACTCCAGGCTTCTTTTGAGAAAAATATATCCCATTCAAATTTCAAAGTTCATTCGGGAGTTAATGCTCAAGCTTTTTTTAAAAATCATCCAAATAATCACATAAATGCAGCCGATGAAATTATTTCATATAATAATTGTAATGATGAATCCAAAGCAGCTTCTGAGTATGTGTCGTATCACTGTCTAGAACTTACTAAACTTGTTACTCAAGTTATAAGTCATATTTTTGCACCAAGTATTGCCATTGCTACTATTCATGGAGCACTTGCTCAAGCTAGAATTATAACTCACGCAATAACTCATACTCAAAGCGTAATAACGTTTCCAGGCTCTTGAAACCAATCTTTATTTGCATCGTGCAAATCAAAAAATCCACTATTTCAATGAATATCTTGATATAAATCAAATATTTGTGCCATTTCTCAAGTGAGATGAAAATCAGAAGAATTATTTCAAAAGAAATTTGGATGAGCTAAATATAAGTTTAATGTCTTTCCATCAAATTCATCATTGATATCGTTTTCAAGTGCTTTAAATGCTTCTTGAGCTGTTTTTAAAATATTATTCTGTAGTGACTCAATATCTATATTTCACCCAGCATCTTTTATATCATTTCCTATTCTATATATAGCTCATAAAGCAATTTTTTGATCAAAATTTAAATCATTATAACTCATTGATTCTCATAATGATAGCAGTTCTCAAAATCAAGATGTAACAAGAGTTCTTTCTCATAGATTTTCTATAGTAGAATTAACTGTATCAATTTGTTTAATTGCTTCTCTTACAATATTTAGAGGAACTTTATCCTCTATTTCTGGATCTCAAATTTCAATTTCTTTATTTTCTTGTAAAATTTTTTCAAATACTCACTCTTTTTTATACATAATATATAAGAGAGCTTTACTTGCTACATCATAACTTGCCATTGAGTTATCAAAAGATATATTCTCAGATAAATCAGTTGTGTATCAATCTTTTTGTGAGGTATATTTTTTTTCTACTTTAAGTCTTCATGTAATTATTTCTACAAATTGAATGAAATCTCAATTCGATCTATTTTCTTTTTTTAATCTATCAAAAGTTTGTTGGTATAATACTGACATTACTTTTGCATTTATTTGTCTTACCATATCTGACTTTCTCCAATTTCAATTTATCTTTTCATTAAATTGTCGTATTTCTAAAAAAATTTCTTCCGTACTCAATCAAGCTATAAGTTCTTCTACTTTTAATTGAATATCTCATTCTTTGAGAGAAAAAATTCTTGCTCCTCATTCATACTTATCTCATATTCATCACAAGAGCTCTATTTCTTTTCTCAAAAAGTCTGTTTTCTTCTTAGTTTCTCCTAAAATATTATACACATTATTAAGCTTTTGAGATTCTGGTTTTAATAATGCATGTAATTCTAAGAGCGTTTTTCACTCATATTCTCAATCATTAACTCTGTCATTTTCATCAATTTCACCATCAAATATTATTGAGTCATTATCATCATAAATTGACTCGATAGCATCTTGTAAATCATTAACTTTCTTTTCTACCTGTAAAACAGTTTCTCATTCGAGTAAATTGTTAATTAAAAAATTTTTATAATCTGATAATTGAAATGTTAGATTCGATCAATCAAGAAAGTAAATCTTTCATGTATTTGTATGTTGTTCTAAGGCAATAATATGATCTTTTGATTTGTTATTTTCTTCAAAAGATTGTAATAAAAAATTCTGGAATAGAAACCTATTTGAGTCAGTTATCAAATAAAATTCACTAAATAAATTGCTAGTATAATCTAATGTTAGTCCTTCTTCGATAATATCATTTTCAAGAATTGTATATCAAAAAGACTCAAGAATTTCTTCTCAAGTATTTTCATAGCCAATAGTTTCAAATTTACTCATTTATCTTCAAAATTTATCAATTGCATCTAAGATTGCTGTTTTCACAGATGGTTCTGCTGTTCTAACTGCAAGGACAAGATCAGAATATTTCATACTTTTAAATCTCGCAAATCTTTCTTCAGCAGGAATTTGGTCAATTACAGCAGTATATTTGGAACTATTAAAATTAGGAAGTTTTTCAGGGAATACTGATACTTGTAACAATTGAGCCTTGCAATACGTTTCAAAATCTCGAATATTTCATATATCTTCTCTAAATTTTGAATCAAAAGCAGCAGAATATATTTCTTCAACTTTTTGTATTGCATCATCATTTTGACTCATTAATACACTTGGATATATATCATTAAGATATTTGATAAAATCTCAAGCTGATGGTACACTATCTTTTGATTCTATTACGCTTGTTCTATCAATAGGATTACTTTTAGTTTCATCTACTGTTGTTCTTATAACAGAGAGAGTATTATTTCTTTCATCAACAAATTCCTGTATAAGGTCTTCAAACTCAACTGAAGTTCTTGTAATTTTTTCGTCTTTTATAAATGCATCTAATCTATTTTTTAAACTTCAAACTTCTGATGAATCTTGAGCAGTTTTTACTTCTTCAATAATAGATCTTATTTCGCCTTGTTGTCTTGATATATTTGTAGCAGTTTCAGATAATCAATCTAGATTTTTTAAATCTGTTTTAATTTGATCAGGAAGAATAGTTATATCAATTTCAGAATTTCTTATAAATTCTAAAGTTTGTCTTGCTTTTAATTCATCATAGTCTGAGCTAGATACATTGGCTATCCTAGAATATTCTTTATTGAGTCTATCCATTGAGTCTATTTTAAACTCTTCATCTGGGGATATACTAGCATCACTTGTAATTTTTTGTAAATCAGATTTTATACTAGAAAAGTCTTCTCCATTGAAAATTCTTTCTAAAACTTGTTTTGCTTGTCATGAAGTGTATCGGTTTTTTAATTCTTTTGCGAAATCTTTTAATTTTGCTTCTAAATCAAAATCTTTATCTTGAATAGAATAGATAACTTTAAATCTATCTAAATCACTTTTATACGTTTTTAAAATTGCTTCCTGAAATTTATTTAGATTATATTCTATATCATAACTTAATCACGTTAGCCTTTCTTTGTAGTCATATTCATGATAATTCTCTAACTGTTCCAGAGAAGTAACAAATGTTCTCTTATCCGTATCAGAAAATTCATTTATTTCTACTTGTCAAACTGATAAATTTCAAGATTCAATTAATTTTAAATCTCATTGTGTAATATTAAGTTTTCATTTTCTTGCATGTTCTTGAAGTTCTAATGCATATTTTTTAATAGCATCACTCATTCAATCTTTGTCTTGTATCTTTTGTAATTCTGTTATTGCTTGATGAGTTGGAATAAATCATTTTTTTATTTTTTCCACCTCTCTAAAAAATTCATTTTCACTAGGTATAATTTTTTTATCTTCAATGTCTTTTAAATACTTTCGAAGTTTTTCTCATATTTTTTCTTCTTCTATATCTGAAATAGTATATGATATATAGTTTCTAATCGCTTGGATTGGATTATACATCTTTCAATTTACTTCAATTCATTGTGAGATGATTCTTAAAATTTTTGGATTATTTTTTCAAATTGTTTCAGATCTTTTAATCATATCTTCAAAATCTTTTTGAGTGATTTCAGGTGAAAATCTTTTTAATTGATTTAGTTCTGGTGTTGAAATTCAATACCTACTGAAAAATCAAGTAAAAAAATCTCATACTAATGCTTTTTTTCTTCAAACGTACACTTCTTGTAACTCCAAATTTCAGTTATCGACTTTATCAAAAATTGTTTGCAAATCTTTTTCATTTCCTTCCCAGTTATTGTTTGAAACAATTTGTGAAAAACTATAGAGCATTGATGTTTTTTTTGTCAGAGCAGGTGGTGCATTTTTTCACCAAATCTCAGAAATAGATCTCCAACGTTCTGCTCTCCATTCTGCCCAGCTTCTTCTTTCAGGTTTTTTAGATAAATGAGGATATAACTCTCCTAATTTTTTATCTATTTTTGATTGAACATCTTCTGTAGATAGATAACCTCTTTCAATAATATTATACAATTCTAACTTTACAATTTGTCATCAGATTGGATTATTTCTTACTCTTTCAACAAGATTATCAACTTTCTTTATTCTACTAGCTTTTTCATCTTCTGATAGGTCTGTTCTTGAGGTAATATAACTCTTTAGATTATCAATTTCTGAAGAAAATTTAGGATTTCAAACAATCTTAAGTGCTTTTGTTTTTTCATCAACTTCTATAGAAAAATCTCAATCAAATAAAAATTCTAATCATTTTTTGAGCTCTTCTCTTCAACTTTTGTCTAGATTAAAATGTTGAGTGGCATTATCTCGCAAATGTCTTCAAAAAATATTAGGTCAACCTACTAATGCATTGATTCATCTTCTTGGAAAATAATGATTTTTATCGAGAGACCAAGCCTTTAACCAAAAAGTTTTGGTATTTATATTGAGATATGATTTAACCTTTCATAACTCTTCTTCAAAAGCTGGTCTTTTACTTGGTTCAATAGTTTTTAAAGTTTCTTCTAGTTTTTGTATAGCTCTTACTCTTTGTATATACTCATTTCTTAATTCCGCATCATTAGAATCAGCCAAATAAACATCATCAATATTATAATCAGGAATTCTTAAAATTCTTCTTCTTACACTTTGATTTCATTCTGTCAATTCCATAGTATCTCACGCAAACGGAAGCAATGAAAAATTTTTAATTCTGGCTTCATTTACTCCTCTTCTTGCTAATGTATCTAATAAAACTCTTCTATAAATAGTTTCAGCATAGTTTACAGTTGCTGCTATTGCTAGGAAATAGGTAATGAATCAATAGGTGTTGTTAAAAATTGATTCTCAAGAAAATATTCAATCCTCAGGCTCGGTTTCAATATCAAATAATGGATTATGATTTGCAAAATCTGCAGCATCTAGAGAAGCATTTAATACTGTAGTTGTTCAAAATCCACTTGAAAACAGATACCAAATAGCATCTCAGGCACTCTCAAGTAGATTTGGCCAAGCATTTTCAAACTCATCTTCAGCGTGAGACTTCAGTTCAAGAAGAAAATCAAAAGCATCTTGTTTATTTATAAAATCTATTGATCAATCTCCAATTTGTATCTCAACAGTTCCAGTATCATTCGCATTTTCTACTTGTTTTGCAAATGAATCAATAGTTTCATCTAAATATTTATTTTGGAATCGTTCTGAATCTTTAATTTGCTCAGAGATTTTTTGAAGTCATTGCATTATTGTATTTTGTTCTGCTTCAGTAAGACTTTGAAATTCTGGGAGAGTTTCTAATGTTGCTTTTAGATTATTTAGTCTTCCTATAAAATCTTCCTTATTTTCTACTGCTCCATCAATTTCGATGGCCTCAATTTTACTTAAACTTTCACTTGAAAATAAAAGTCATCAAACATACTCTATACTAGATTGAATAAATCATACATCTTCTCCATCAGATTTTAGATCTCAATACAGAGCAAGTTCTAACTCTTTCATAAAAGCTGTTATTTCTTCTGTGTTCTCTGCATCGTGAATTCATTTGAGAATTTGAGCCACATCATTTAGTTCTGGATTACTCAAATTTGATTGAACAATTTTAAGTCTTTGAGCATATTCTAACTTTATAAAATCTTCTGAATTCTCAAACTCTTGAATTATTGCATCAAGAGTTTCTTTTCAATAATTTTCTTTTAATTCTTGTTCTCATTGGGTCGATGTCGTCTGAACTTCTTGAACAGAAGTATAATATTCCTTTGATTTCTCTCTTAATTCAACAATGTAGCTATTAATAGTAAAAACATTTTCGCTTGATATATCTTCACTAGAAACATTTTCAGCCAGTTTTTTTAATTTTGTGAGAATATCTGATAATTGATTTATATTTTCATCAGATATATTGTCATTGTCTTTGATATCTTTCAAAATCTCTGCATATTCTAACAAGATAAAATCTCATGAATCCTCGAATTCTTGAATTATTGAATCAAGAGTCTCAGTTCAAGAAATATCTGTTGAAATATTTTCAGGATTATTAATTGTTTCAACTGCCATAATTTATTATATTAATTCGTTAATTTGTTCTTTAATTTTTTCTATAAGAGTTGAAATAATAGCTCTATTAGTTTCGTCTTGTAAATAGAGTGGAGAATCTTCTTGTACATACTTTCACAAATTTTCAACTAATTGTTTAATATTCATGTCAGCTTTTTGTATAATTCCCCATTTACTTTTTATGAGTTCGTTATTTTTAAATTCTTCAGATTCAAAATAGCTCTCAACCATTCAGTAAATGATTTGTGCATTCGGATTACTACTATTTTTTTCAAAAGGTGCAGTATTTATTTCTTTATTTAAAATTTCTGATATTTTTTCTTCGTATGCTGACTTTACCGGATCTTCAGAAAACATAGATTTAATAGTTTCAGAAAATCATTGCCATCTTACTGCTGATACTTCATCTTCAATAATAGTTGTATATCCATTCAAAAGATTATTTAATTTTTCTTCTGTTGAGGCTTCATTAATAGAATTAACATACTTAGTTTGAATAAGTTGATATGCTCTAGCAATTTCTTGAATTTTTCTATCCCTTATTTCTGGATTTGCAAATCATTCAATGATACTTTTTTGTTGTTTTAAATTTTCAACTTTCCTTGTCATAGTTGCCAAGTCCGTAACATCTAGAGAGTCTAAATTAAGATTTAATTCATATTTTGTTTCCAAATTAATACCTTGAGCAGTTATTTCTGCATGTAAGTCAGTAATATTTTCTAGTTTTACACTACTTCTATCTATTTCTCTATCTAAAATATCTATTAAATTATCTGAAGTTGGTGCAACATATTCTCACAGTATGTATTTTTTATATAACATTTGAGCGTCAAAAGTATATCAAGGTGTAAGTTCTTTTTGTATTTCTTGCGCTTCTTCCATTAACTTCTCTAACTCTATCCTTATTACAGAGTAATTTGAAGCATTTATCTTGATTTTATCTATATCTGGAACATTATCTTTAATAGTGTTAATTTTCGTATTGAGATTTCGTTTTAAAGTATCGTATTTTTTATTGAATTCACTTCATTGATCTAAAAGTGAAACAATTTTTATAATAATTTCGTGATCTTCCTCTAATCATTTATTTAGTAATTCAGCTTTAATTTCTTCTAAACGATTAAAATCTGTTGGATAATTATCTGTAAAAGTTTTAAATTGCTCAAGTGTCGTAGAGTCTCAAAGAACCGTCTTAAATTTTTGGTCAATTATATTAATTTCGTTTTCTGAATTTTCTAAGATACTTTCTAATTCAGTTTCTCAAAGTACTTCTTGAACGTTAAGGTTATTTTCTTGTAGTTCTACAATTCATTCTGATTGAGCCATTTGAAATATTTCAATTCTTTTGTTTTTATATGCAGTTTCTAAACTTTCCCAATCAAAAGTATTTGTGTCTATATTTTCTTCCTCATCTCACAACCTCACTTTTAAATTGTCTGATTCTTTTTTAATTTCATCTATGATTATTAGTTTGTCATCTAAAGTTTCTCTAGTTTCTACTAAACCATTTGGGGCTAATTGTACTTCATTAACTTGAGTAATACTTTGTTTGATACTGTCTTGAGTTGCAAAGATATGTTTAATAGTGTTACTAAGTTTTGTAATTTTATCTTTTTCAGCTTCATCTGTAATGCTAGGAAAACTGTCTACGCTAAATGCAGAGACATCTCATTTTTGGGTGTCTCTTGCTAGTTTTTTAGTAGCATCTTTTAAAGCTTCGCTTGAAGTTGAAATATTTAAGATATTAGCAAATCATTGTTGAACTATAGTATTTTGTTCTTGGTTTGAAATATTGAAATTAGTAAGATTTACAGCTACAGCATCATTTGCAGCATCTATAATTTGTGAACTTAAAAATATTTGATAGACAAATTCATTAGAGTCTCACATTTCATCAACAATGAAATTTTGTATGAATGCTTGAATTTCTGAGTCTTTAAATTCTTCATTAAATTTATCTTGATTTGAAGGACTTAGAAAATTTAATAATTCTACACGATTAGTAATTTTTGCGACATCTTGCTTTGAAGTATTAAGAAATTTTTCATCATTAAACAGTGTTGTGTGAAGGGCAACAAATGACTCATCTGTTATGAGCTTCTCTCCTTTATCGTCAACTAAGGTATTCTGACGTGTTTTAAATTTTTCAAGTATTTCGTCGTATTTTTCTCAGACTTTTCCTCAGTCAAAATCTGGAATTTCTAATCAGCTTATAAAACCTGGAATTGATTCAAGGGTACTCAAAGTTTTTGTTTTAGCAGTATTGAACTTTTCTTGTACTTCAGGAGACGATATATATCACGCTGTATCATCAATCATTTCAGGAATTCAAAGTTTATTCCAAGCTGCTTTTCCAAATAATCATGCTCATACAATCCATCACAGTCTTTTAATAAAACTGTTTGTATATTTAGTATCTCATCAGACTACACCAAATAAAAATAGTATTCAACCAATCATAAGGAGAGTAGGGTCTTTAATGATATCTTCCCATCTACCTTCTTTGACCATTTTATAAATGGTGTCGCTATTATCTTTGGCTAACTTTAACTCAGTCTTTCATTCATCACTTTCAGCATATTTATCTTGATTAACCTGTAACGCAAGAGCAAGCTTTCAATATTTTGCTTCAAAATTAGGGTCATCTTTTTTAGCTTCCAAAAAGCTTTGAGTTAGAAATTGAACAGTTATCATATCTCTTCACGCTAAGTTTGCATTTTCAAGTAAAAAAATAACTTCCTTTTGGACTTCAGGCTTATCCAGATTTCTATCTAAATCAGCTCTTAATACTGGTAGAACTTTAGAAGCTCGTAATTCTAAATATGTTTCAGGTCAAATTAAGCCATCAGCTCATATATTATGAAATCCTTGATATTTCTTAATTTTTATCTCATTAAGGGGAGTTCCTATTATTTCTTTTGCTAGTTCTTGAGCTTGTTCTGGAGATACATTGAGACTATTAAAAGTAGAAGTTACATATGGAGTAATAGTGATTTCTTCAGTATTTATTTCCATTGTTGATACTCAACTTCCAAACTCCTCCATAATCGCAAACCTTGTATTTTCACCAAAATCTCAATCAACTTTAATTATTTCCCCATCTTTTCCTTTTGCTTGCATTCTTTGCAAGAAGTATTGAGTTGCAAACACATCTTTTTGCATAGCCTCCATAGTTTCACTTCATAATTGACCATCAATTCAGATAGTTATTCCATTATTAAGTTGATTAATATACAGCTGAAAAATAAACAAATCTCTGTCTCAAGCAATTGCTAAACCTGTATCTTGAGCATATTCAAACATTCCTCTATATTCTAAGTCAGTTTGTCTCTCTATGACTTCTCAAGAATAATTGAAATTGGGAGTAGTATTAGTATCTAATAATCCTTTTTTCAAACTATCATTTACTAAATTAGAAGGTCTTGAATGTGGTCGAATAGAAGTTGCTAAAACACCTCTCGCATCTTTAGATGCATCGAGTTGCCCAATAAAATCTGAAGCCCATGATTGGTTACAGTTTTCAAGCTTTATTTGATAATCTAGTACAATGACTCGAACTGTGTCGTTTTTTTCCCATCCATTTGGAAAATGATTATTAATATGGTCAATGAACTTTTGAGCATTTTCTTGAGTAACATCACCAAAAGTGAGTTCTCGAGCTGTTTCTATTGTGTTATATCCAGCCATTGTGTGGTATTTATTTTTAAAATCTTTTATACTCTATCATATTGTGCCATACCCTCGCAAGATATATCCCTTGACCAATTTAGATTTTTAAGCTGATATTTCTAATTTTTCTACGTTTGCAAAAATAATCAAAACAATTACACTATACTTATATATTTAAAAACAATTTTACATGTTTCCACGACTGTTTAAATACGCTACAAAAAATATCCTGAGAAATACTTTTTTAAGCGCCTCATCTGTTTTGATTCTAACACTTCTTATGTTTTTTATAAACATACTGATTGTATTGCATGATGTCAGTTTTAGAATCATAGACAGTATTAATCAAAAACTCACTATTTCACTCTATTTGGATGACGCCTATGATAAAAACTCTGTAGAGGTGATAGACTTGCAAAATGATATTAAACGTCAAATACCTGCTATTGCAGTACAGTATAAAACGAAAGACGAAGTTTTAGAAGACCTGAGAAAAACAGATCCCGAACTAGTAAATATTTTAGAGCGACAAAATCCTCTTCCTGAGACTATTTCACTGCAAAATATTCCTCTCTCTTCCTATGATGCTCTCAATACAATTATTGAAAATAAACTCTTCCTTCTCACAGAAAATGAATCAAGTGAAAATGAGGGAGCATTTTTCTCGACCTATACAAGACAATTTGAGAGAATTGAAAATGTCATCAGTATTTTGAGTATATTACAGCTCTGACTTTATATAATTATTCTCACATTTATTATATCTATTGCCATTATTGTGTATTCAATTATTGGGAATTTTATCTATTATTATAGAGATGAGATATATATCACGAGGCTGGTTTGAGGAAGTAAGGTCTTTATATATTGACCTTTTACAATTCAGGGGATGCTCTATGTTGCCATAGCCTTTACTATTTCAACTATTTTGTTCTTGCTTCTCATTCAAAATCTTCAATATTTATTCCAAGTTGCAAATTTCAGTGGAGTATATACTGGGAATCTTGCACTCGTCTTACTTATTGAAGCTATAGTTTTCTTAAGTGTATGAGGTCTCAGTGGATTTATTTCTTCTCGAAGATATTTAAAAAAATAAAAATAGCTCACTATGTTTTTCAAAACTCATGGACTTCTTGGTCAAAATGCGAGAAATCTCCAATATATAAAGGGGGCTTCTTTTTTGGATGCTAAAAAAATTGCTGATTCAAAACTTGGAACGAAGAGGTTTCTTTCAACCCATAAAGTAGCTGTTCCAGAAACAATTGCGATTATTAAGAAGCATAAAGAGGTTGATGCGGATCTCATAAAACAATACGACACCCCTTTTGTAGTAAAGCCAAACAATGGATATGGATGAAAATGAATCCTTATAGTAGAGAGTCAAAATGCCTTAGGTCAGTTTGTAACCAATACGTGAGAGACTTTTAGTCCAAAGGAAATGGCTGAGCATTTTATCTACGTTTTAGATTGATTTTTTTCTCTCTCTTGAGGTCGAGACACCGTGCTCATTGAAAAAAAGATTATTCTTATGAAAGAAATTGAGCTTTTAGGTACTTATGGACTTCCTGATATTAGGGTTATCGCATATAATATGGTTCCTGTGATGGCAATGATGCGTATTCCTACGAAAGAATCGGGAGGAAAAGCGAATATACATGGTGGAGCGTGTGCGGTTGGAATCGATATCTGAACATGAAAATTGACTTATATATCTTCAAAAGGGAAAACAGTGAAAACTATTCCTGGTATTTGAGATGTCAGAGGTATTGTAGTTCCTGAATGGGACAAAGTGCTCTCTCTGGCAATACAAGTTCAAAAGGTAACAGGGATTAAATTTTTAGGCTGTGATGTAGTATTAGATGAGGATTCTGGACCACTTTTACTTGAGATAAATATTCGACCTGGTTTAGAGATACAAAACGTCAATCTTGCACCACTTCGTACACGACTTGATAAAGTGGAAGGAGTAGATATAAGTTCGGTTGAAAAATGAGTTCGATTGGGTCGAGATTTATTTTCTTGAGATATAGAAGATAGAATTACAGAGCTATCTGGTAAAAAAGTAGTGGGTTCACGTGAATACGTAAAAATAAGTCATAATGAAAAAACCTATAATTATATAGCAGATATAAATGTATGACTTGCTGAAAATAAAATCGATAGAGTCTTTGTAGAGGATATACTCAAGATATCACTGTGAGAAAAACAAAAATTAAGACTTGAATGTGAAATACTCGGTCTCCCTCAAATTTTGAGATTTCAGATAACATCACTTGATGGAGAGAAAATGGTTTTATGAAAAACAAGCCTGAAATGATTTTTAGTGGATCCATTTAAATATAAGAAGTGAGAAACTCCATTTCTTCAAAGTGCTCGAAATCTGAGTGTGTCTAATACAGCAATTACATCAATACATCAATCACAGCTTCTTGCGCTTGATAAGAAACTTGTAAACATAGATAAGAAGCTTTTGATTCTGAAATATGTAACACCAACAAATTTGGAAGAACAAAAACAGATTTTTATTGAAAAAAATGGTAATTATGTACCAAGCTTTGAATATAGAGAAATTCCTCTCGATTTAGAAGCACTAAGAAAAGAAGTAAAATCTACTGAGATTCCAGACATTCCACTGGCTCAAATCTACATCAAAAAAGCGAAAGAAATAAACAATAAAATATCCTTTTTAAAAGCATTTAAAGATCAAAATGTTGCAGATATGAATCTCTATAGTGAAAAGCTATATGGAAGTATTGATCAAGAAAATTTTGAAAAAGCAAAACAACGTATTTCAAACAGAGATGATATACGCGAAGAGGAAGAGTTTTTGGAATACGATGAAATACGTGATTATATGAAAAAATTCAATAATATTTATGGCATAAAGGTGAAAATGAAGGAAACAACTTCAACTTCTCGCTTTTCAATGAAGTGAGATATTCTTCAATTTAAAAAAGATACTATCGTATGAAAACGAGAAATGCGATCAATTATCGCTCATGAAATTGAGGGGCATTATCTCAGAAAGATAAATGGCAGAAAGTCTGAGTTCAAAATACTCGCTTCTGGAACAGCTTGATATCTCGAAACAGATGAAGGGATAGCAATCTATAATCAAAATAGATTTATTACACCATATGACAAAAAATTCTATTCTATATTTGAAAGATATTATTTTGTTCAGTATGCTCTCAAGCATTCATACAAAAAACTTGTAGCTCATCTTGCAGAGTTTTACGATAATGATTGGGCAAAAGTTTTTAATCTTATGCTTCGGGTAAAAAGAGGTTTGAAAGACCCATCTAAATCAGGAGTGTTTATGAAAGATGTGGTGTATGTAAACTGATTTTTCTGAGTTGAAGATTATTTAGAAAACGGATGAAACCTTGGTGACCTCTATATAGGGAAGATCAATATTGATGACATTTCATTGTTAGAAAAAAACAACTTTTTCACACAACACAAAAAAGATGTAACGATTCCGTTTTCACTTTAAATATTAAATGTACTAAAAAAGCATAAAAAATATTTGCAATGATCTCAATTTTTCATATAATTCCCTCGCTTTGTTTTCAGAGGAGTCGATAATTGGCTTAAAATGGGGTCGTAGCTCAGTTGGTTTAGAGCGCCGCACTGTCACTGCGGAGGTCGCGGGTTCGAGTCCCGTCGATCCCGCCATTTTAAAACAAAGCATCCGGGGAATTAGCTCAGTTGGCTAGAGCGCTCGCCTTGCACGCGAGAGGTCAGGAGTTCGACTCTCCTATTCTCCACCATTTTTTATATTTTTCTATACTTGGATATTATGCCATCGAACAAGAGACCGAGAAGATTAAACTACTCAGTAAACAAGAAATGACCAGTAACTGGTTGAAAAGTTGCAAAAGCAATTTCTCATTACCAAGCTTTGACAAAACGTCTTGCGTTTGAAGGAGAAACTAAGTGGTTAAATAATGCAATGACAATCGTCATGCTCAAACTAAAAAAATATGGAATAAACACTAATAAAATATAGATTATGCCAAGATTAACAGGACATGCACATAAAAAACTCAGAAGAGCGAAAGAGTTGATAGAAAAGAAAGTAAAAAAAGCAAGAAGTTAATATTGATTTTTTGTTAATTTTTACTACATTGAACACACGTTTTTGATTTTAAATTATAATTATTTCGAATATGGCTTTTGATAGATCTAAACCACATATGAATATTGGTACTATTGGTCACGTAGATCATGGTAAAACTACTACTACAGCAGGTATTTCTGCAGTACTTTATAATAAGTACGGAGGAGGTGAAGGTCTGAGAGACTTTTCTTCTATTGATAATGCTCCTGAAGAAAGAGCAAGAGGTATTACTATCAATACTTCTCACGTAGAATATGAAACTGCTAATAGACATTACGCTCACGTAGATTGTCCAGGACATGCCGATTATGTTAAGAACATGATTACAGGTGCTGCTCAAATGGATGCAGCTATCCTAATCTGTGCTGCAACAGACGGGCCTATGGCTCAAACAAGAGAACATATCCTACTTTCAAGACAAGTATGAGTTCCTTACATCGTAGTTTTCCTCAATAAATGTGATATGATGGGAGGTGATGATGAAATGACTGATCTTGTTGAAATGGAAATAAGAGACCTTCTTTCTAAGTATGATTTTCCAGGAGATGATACTCCAGTTATTAGAGGTTCAGGACTTGTTGCTCTTGAAAATCCTACTGATATGGAAAAAGAATTTGGTGCTAAAACAATTATCGAATTGTTTGAAGAAATTGAAAAATTTGTACCAGTTCCAGAAAGAGATCTTGAAAAACCTTTTCTTATGCCTGTTGAGGATGTATTCTCTATTAAAGGTCGAGGTACTGTAGTAACTGGTAAAATTGAGCAATGAGTTATCAATGTTGGTGATTCTATTGAAATAGTTGGTATCAGAGATACAAAATCAACTACGGTTACTGGAGTTGAAATGTTTCATAAACAATTAGAAAGAGGTGAAGCTGGTGATAACGCTGGTCTTCTTATTAGAGGTATTGAAAGAGATGACGTTGAAAGAGGTCAAGTTCTAGCAAAACCTAAATCAATTACTCCACATACTCAATTTGAGGCTGAAGTATATGTACTTTCAAAAGATGAAGGTGGTCGACATACTCCTTTCTTCAAAGGGTATAAACCACAATTCTATTTCAGAACGACTGATGTTACTGGTGACATCGAACTTCCTGCTGGAGTTGAAATGGTTATGCCTGGTGATAACATCCAAATGACTGTAGATCTTCAAGTACCTATTGCTATGACTGAAGGACTAAGATTCGCAATCCGAGAAGGAGGACGAACTGTTGGTTCTGGAGTTGTTGCTAAAATTATCAAGTAGTTTCATATAGACTAACTTAGCTTCTTCTAATAGATATTAGAAGAAGTCAGTTAGGAGATATCTTAAAAGTTATAATTATTTTTTTACGCACAGACATGGCTGCCAAAAAAGACACACAAAAAATGAGAATCAGTATCAAGGCATTTGATCACAGACTTCTTGATGATGCAGTTGCAAAAATCGTTTGAATCGCTCGAGATTCAGGAGCTGTTGTTGTTTGACCAATACCACTTCCAACTAAAATTGAAAAAATTACCGTGAATAGATCTACGTTTGTTAATAAAGACGCAAGAGAACAATTTGAAATCAGAAGACATAAAAGACTTGTTGAAATCAAAGAACCTACTGCAAAAACATTAGAACTTCTTCAAGGTATCTCTATACCTTCTGGGGTAGGAGTTGAAATCAAAGCCTAAATTTATTATTCAGTTATTAAAAGTATTATGTCTAGAGTATGTGAAATTACTGGGAAAAAGACAGCCGTTTGAAATAGACGAAGTCACTCTCTCAGAGCTACAAAAAGAAAATTTTATCCAAATCTTTTCTACAAAAATATAACAGATCCAGTTACAGGTCTTGTATACAGAATACGAGTATCTGCAAAAGGTCTCAAGACTCTCAAGAAAAAAGGAATTGTTTAAAACTTTTTTCTAAAAAGTTCCTTTTCTCCAAATGCCCAGATGGTGGAATTGGTAGACACGCAGGACTTAAAATCCTGTTCCCTCGGGAGTCCGGGTTCAATCCCCGGTCTGGGCACCATATACAAATATGATTTAATTAATTTCTTCCCTTATGTTAAAAATACGACTTTCAAGAGCTGGTAAAAAAAATATGCCTTTTTTCAGAATAGTGTTAACTGAGCACACAGCTGCAGCAAAACATGGTTATAAAGAAGTACTTGGTTCTTATAATCCGTTTTCAAAAGAGTTCAAAATTAAAGATCTTGATAAAGTAAAAACCTACGCTTCTCACGGAGTACAATTCTCTCCAAGAGTTGTAAAATTAATGGAAGCAAATAAAATTACACTATAAAAATATTATACTACTACTGTTTTCATCATAGTAGTATTTTTTTATTATTTAATATTAATGCATGCAAGAAGTAGATTTCTTACACTATGTTGTTCAAAATATAGTAGAACATCCTGAATCCATTGAAATTGAAAAAAAAGTTGATGAGTTATGAACGCTTCTCACACTGCAAGTTCATCCTGATGATATGTGAATTATTATTTGAAAAAAAGGAAGTACAGTGAATGCACTTCGATCAATTATTCGACTTCAATGAATGAAGCTTTGACAAAAAATAACTTTGAAAGTTCTAGAACACGAGTAGAATAAACAAGAATAGTATTTTTAATTTTAAAATATGTTATACTCAACAGTATATGCGATAAGTGAAACAGGGTCTATATTTGAAGCTAAAATGGATTTTTGAGAATTTATACTTCTCACTATTTCTCTCTTTGTTCTTGCAGCAGGTCTCTTATCGATTCTCTTTATACTTTGGGGTGGTTTACTCCTCATACTATCTGGAGGAAAAGATGACAAGATTAAGCCAGCAATTAATACGATTCGTTTCGCTGTTATTGGAGTAGTCGTAACAGTGCTTACTATCTTTCTATTTCCAGTGTTTTGAAGACTCCTTGGTTTAGATGTTGAAAAGTATGCGAAGCCTCAAAGAATATTTCAAAAAATTGAAGAAATCTGAAATAAAATATTTTGAAGTTCAAGTGATTCTTCATCAAATTTTAATACAACTCAGCCTGAATCACTTGATGATTTTCCTGCTGACTTCTCAGACTTATAAAAAAATCCACATTATGTGGATTTTTTATCGTATATCTTTTCAAAAAATTAGATAAATCCATCTTTGATAAATAGTCATAGTTTGTATGAGACTTTCTTCCTCTCTTAGGTTACTCGGTGTCTGAATTTGTGTGGGATTATTTTCACTTTGCTCCGTATATTTTTTGTATTTCTCTTCACTAATAAGAAATATTACTTCCTCTCAGGGGTTTTTGAGTCATTGTTGCGCCTTCAAAATTTTATTTTTATATGCAAGTGTACTTTTATTTTCCAAGGTATCTTGTGACTTTTCAATAGAACTTATAAGGAGTTCATTATTATCATTGAGCTTTTGAATAGTGAGGTATATTTTGTATTCCTGATACTTATAACTTAGAACTAAAAATATCATATAGAGCATGACTATAAGTAGTAAGATGAATGTGTATCGTTTTTTCATTATTTTTGTAAAAAGAGATTTTGTATGCTAGCATAGAATGAGAGGTAGTTCTCAATTTATTCTTAGTGATAGTATAATGAAAAAGATAAAAAATAAATTTATTCTCATAGTTATTTGAGTTATTGCCATTATTGTTTTTTCTCAGGTCTTTATTGCCTATTCAAATAATAATAAAGATACGAATTCATATGTGAATCTTGTTGAGTGAACTGCAAGTATAAATGATACTAAACTTGAGATTAATACTAAGAAAGTTCTTAAAACTGGTGATAAAATTCATGTAATTGGAGAGTCCAGTCTCGCAGTTATTGAGTGGTGAGATGGAAGTCTTACTCGTTTATGAGGAAATACTAAAATATCCATTGAACAAAATCAGATTTCTCGAGATTATACTAAAATAAATATATCATTTGAGCTCCTTGCTTGAAAAACTTGGTCAAACGTTGTTTCATTTATAGGAAAAGATTCATCATTTACACAGAATTTTTCTGGTATAGAGGCCTGAGTGAGGGGGACTATATTTGAAGTAGATTTAGAAAGTGATTATGTAAACGTTGTTGATCATCAAATTACTTTAGAAAAAAATACCTGAGAACAAGTTATCGTAGAAGAAAATACTCCATTTAAAATTTCAACATTCTCTCTCATCGAAATATGAGAATTTGTAAATAAATTTCAAGATGCTACATGGAAACAAGTCAATGAATCATATGATTCTATCTATTTTGATCAGCTGAAAGAAGCACTTCAAAATTCTATAGACAAGCAATCACTGTACGAAAAAATAAGAGCATGGATTTCACCAAGCTATAGACTCCTATATGATCTTGATACTGCTGAGAACTACGAGATAGTTGAGAAAACCATTTCAAAAATTGAGGACTCTAAGAGAGAAAAGGTATATAATGCTGTGTTATCTCGATACCAAGACTTCAATTTTGTGGCTGCGTCGGATTATGAGTTTTATAAGAGAAAAATATTTTATAAGAAAGCTCTGGTAGCTTTATGAGATGACCAACTTGAAAAAGAACAACTTCTTCGTAGTACAGCATTTGATATAGAAACTATTGTATCAGTGTGAAATAGAGAAGCACTCAATCAGAGTATTGAGTTTCTTGCTGAAAATAAAGAACTTTTAGAAAATATAAACTTAAACTTCTTTGAAACAGCTCTTTCAAATATATCAAGTGATAAACTCAGCGAATTTTCACAACAATTTATGGAACTTCAGTCACTTCTACCAAGCAGTTTTCAGATGCCTGAAATTCCTATGAGTTTAGATGAAATAAAAAAATCAGCTGAATGACAAGTGAAATGATTTCTCAACGATACCCAATCAATTATCGATAAACTTCGCAAGTAATACATGAAACATATTTTTAAAAATACAAACCTTCTTACGATAGTACTCTCTTGCTGTATTATCGTTATTTTAATTGTATGTAGTTCTGTATTTAGAGTTCTTAATAAAACAATTCAAAATGAGTATTATTCTGTAAAAAATGAAATACTCTGAGTTTCAGCCAATCCTCACATTATAGTTGTCGAAATAGATGAAAAAAGTATTGAGTCAATTGGATCTTTTCCATTTCCACGCTCTGTATATGCTTCGCTTATAAAAAATCTGAACTTAGAAAGTGTTCCTCTCATTGCATTTGATATATTATTTTTAGACCCTTCAGAAGAATCATCTGATACTATTTTTTCACAAGCTATCAAAGACTCCAAAGCCAGAATAATACTCTGAGACGCACTTGATACGAGTGGTGAGATAAAGATACCTACTACTATACTTGATGCTGATTCGTATTCACATTGATATTTGTCTCCCAATGTTGAGTCATCGAATAAAACAGTATATTCATTTTCTCCAAAAATGAAGGATGTAAAGGGAGAGATATATGAGCATTTCACTCTACAAATTCTTAGGAATTTTTATGATTATATGTATGGAACTTCTCTTTCATCGATAATATGAAATTACGAACAATGAAATTATATCATTTCTCAAGACGTGCAAATTCCATTGGCATCAAAAAACTCTGAAGAAATACTCATAAATTTTGTGCCGAGTGATTCCTTTACTCGTGTATCAGTTTCAGATGTCGCAAATCCAAGTACATTCGAACAACTTCGTAATGAGATAGATTTTAGAGACGCGATAGTACTCGTTGGTCCAGCTGCTGATGGACTCAAAGATAACTTCTTCACCCCAAATGGCTATGAATTCGGAGTAAATATACATGCTAATATACTCAATACTCTCTTACTGAAGAGTTATATGATGTATTTTGACCCATTTATAGAATGGATTTTAATATTTTTTATTGTTATACTTTCTGTATCACTCAATCTCTCCACTTCCTCCAGAATCCTGGTCATATCTAATCTCGTCATTATCCTCGTATTTTGGATTATTATTCCTGTGAGTATATTATTAGGAACGAATCTCATTTTTAATTATCCTTCCGAGATAATATTCTCTCTGATACTTTCAGTGCTTGTTGCAAATATAGTAAAATATCTTATAGAGGATAAGAATAAACAGAAGCTCAATAAAGCTCTTAGTGAATATGTATGAAGTCATATTGCAGCAGAAATACTGGATGAAGATGGGAGTGTAGACTTTGATGGACAAGAAAAAAATCTTGTGTGTTTTTTCTCAGATATTGAATGATTTACAAGTCTTAGTGAAATACTCTCACCGATAGAACTTGTTTGATTTCTCCGAGTATATCTCACACATATGACAGAAAGTATCATGGATCAAAAGTGATACGTTGATAAGTTCGAAGGAGACGCTATTATGGCCCTCTGGTGAGCATTTTCTAAGCAACAGGATACCAAGGATGATTCGGTGCGTGCTTGCGCCACAGCGTTGATTCACCAAGAAACAATTAAAAAAATTAATACAGAGTGGAAAGATAAACTCAAGCGTACGTTACGAGTGAGAATCGGGATACATAGTGGGAATGCTATTATTTGAAATATATGAGCCATCTGAAAAAAAATGAGTTTTACAGCTTTGTGAGATAATATAAATCTCGCTTCAAGACTTGAATGAGCAAATAAATATTATGGAACCCTCATTTGTGTCAGCGAGAGTGTTTACTTTGATACACAAGATGCTTTTGAATTTAGGTTTCTTGATGAGATACAAGTGAAATGAAAAGATATATCAGTGAAGATCTATGAGCTCCTAGCGAATAAATGAGAATTATCAATAGAGAAAAAATCTCAGATTTATAAATTTTCTGAAGCTCGAGAACTCTATACTCAAAAGAATTTTAAAGAAGCACAGGCAATATTTTTGGAACTTGAAAAACTATGAGATGCTCCATCTAAATACTACGCTCAGAGATGTGCTTGTTTTCAAAAAAATCCCCCGAGTAAGGATTGGACATGAGTATGGAGAATGACAGAAAAATAAAAGAGAATATATATATTCTCTTTTATTTTTGTATTTACAAAGCTGTATCATCTCTTATTTCCAAAAGAGTATTTTTAGAAATCTTAAAGTATTGTAAACTTCAGCCAATTTCTTTATAATTGTTTTCTCTTTTGATAAGTTCAAATAAATATGATCAGTTTCAGGTATTATTAAAATCAATTTCCTCATAATTCAAATTATTTTGAATATTTGAAATGCGCTGTTTTTTGTAATTTAAAAATTGGTCTTTGTTATAAAATAATCACTTATTAGGAGCTTCACGTTCTACAAAATATATAGCCTGTTCATATTGATTTTGTGCAAGTAAATTTAACTTACTTTGAATATACTTATTTTTTTCTTCTAATGTGTTTAAGTTATTAATTTCTAATACTATTGCTTCGTAATTCATACTATCAAAGTCTTCAGAATAAAGATTTTCTCTATCTTCTCTCAAATTATATACAAGCTCTGACTTAATGTCATTTGTTAATGGAATATGAATAAATGAAATTATATATGCTCAAAATATTATGAAATATAATATTCAAGAATATAAAAATAATCTTTTAGGTATATATTTTATTATAAAATAAAATAATATTAGTAAAAGAAATGATATTCACAGAGAAGTGTATAATGTGAGTGACAAGTCTCATGGAGTCGAATAAAATGTTTGATACATATTTAAACAAAAAAATAATGAAGTTAAAAGGATATAAAATAAAATAAATGCAAGAACATATTTCAGATTTTTCATTTTTGTTTTTTTAATAATTACTCTTAATAATATATTGAAATAAATAAATAAATAAATAAATAAGATATTCTTGCGAAAGCAAAAATGAACTAGACAAAGGAATTATACTATGTTCAAAAAAATTCTCGTGCTGACTGCTCTTTGCTCTCTGATGGCAACTTCAGCTGCGGCAAATGTCAGTCTCGTTGATGTTACTTGCAGCAACAATAAGGTTGCTGTACAGGTATATCAATCAGATTCGGGCAGACACAGAATCAACGTAAATGCATCAAAGTCTGGGCAACCAATAGAATCCCAATCGCTTCAGACTGGCATTTCAAATGGCACATATACACTCAATTTCTTTTTCTCTACGAGCCTTGTGCCATTTGGAACCTTGAGTGTTTACTCTGACAATCTTCAGATTGATCAATTCTATCGGAATGGTTGCCCAGGCTAAGTAAACACTTTTAATAACTGTCCTCGTAAATGAGGACTTTTTTTATACAAGATATAAATAAAATTTATCTACCACTGAATCTTTTCTTTTCAATGAGATTCTAAAATTTCATTTATTTTTTTAAAGTGTCCGTTTCCAAGAAAACCAGTATGAGCTGAAAAAGGTGATGGATGTGGAGATTCAAGAATAAAGTGCTTTGATTCATTAATCAGCACTTTTTTTGATCGAGCAAATGCTCACCAGAGTACAAATATAATTCATTGCTGTGATTCAGATATTTTTTGAATGATGGTATCTGTGAACTGAGACCAACCAATTTTACTATGACTGGCAGGTTTTGAAGCTTCAACAGTTAAAATACTATTGAGAAGTAGCACTCATTGCTCTGCCCATGATTCTAAATTCCCACTTTTTGGAATCTTAAAATCAGAGAATTCCATTTGAAGCTCTTTATAGATGTTTTTAAGACTTGGGGGTACTATTACACCATCTTGAACAGAAAAACTGAGTCAGTGGGCTTGTCAGGCTCCGTGATAAGGATCTTGCCCCAGTATTACTACTTTGAGATTGTTAAGTGATGTTTTTTCAAATGCCGCAAATATATTATGAGTTTCTGGGTAGATGATTTTTCCAGATTCTAATTCGCACTTTAAAAATGTCTTAATTTCCTGAAAATATGATTTTTTAATTTCAGGCTCTAATATTTTTTTCCAAGAATCAGAAATATGTAAGTTCATAGTTTTTAATAATTTTTTAACAAAAAGAGTATAAGCTCCCTAGGAATTTTACCAAAAATAAATACACTGTTTCAAAGAATTCTAACAAAAAATATATGGCATTTGTTCATCTGCATAATCATTCTCATTATTCAATATTGGAAGGACTTCCAAAACCAAAAGACTATGTAAAAAAAGCTAAGCAACTTGGTATGAAAGCGGTGGCTCTCACAGATACAGGAAACTTGCATGGGTGTCACGAGTTTTTAAAAGCGTGTGAATCTGAAGGTATAAATGCAATATTGTGAGCTGAAGTATTTACTCGTTCGGAATCTGACCAAAAACTCAATCATAAACTTGTTTTGCTCGCTAAAAGTGGAGAATGATACAAGAATCTTATTGGAATTGTATCTAAAGCTTCTCTCGATAATCCTTGACAAACTCCTGCAATAAGTGTATCTGATTTAAAAGAATTTTCAGATGATATAATAGCTCTCTCAGGACCAATAGCTGGAGAGATTCCATATCTGATCTTATCTGGACAAAGTGATGACGTTATTTTAGACAGAATAAAACTCTATCAAGATATATTTTGAGTTGATAATTATTTTCTAGAGATTTTATACCACTGAGATATACCAAAACAGTCCTTAGTCACTGATAAAATCATAGATTTACATAATACTCATGGTATTCCAATTGTCGCATGTCAAAATAGCTACTATGTCGACAAAGAAGACAAAACAACTCAGGACGTAATTATGGCGCTTGGGTCATGACATGAAATTGAAAATCCCGATAGACCCAGTTTATTGCAATGAGACTATAGTTTCTTGTCAGAAGAAGAGATGCAGGAAATATTTTGATATATCCCTGAAGCTCTAGAAAATACACAAAAAATAGCTGACATGATCAGCATAAAAATAGAGACAGGGTGAGTCCTTATTCCAACTTTTGAGCTCCCTGATGATATGCAGGCACTTTTTGAAAAAGCTCAAGTTTTTCAAAAAAATAATCCAGGAAATACTCCAAAGATGACACTTTCATCAGATGAATGGTATTTGAGATATCTCTCATATGCTGGGATAAACTGGAGATGTAAAAAAAATATTTCAGAAGAAATGCTTTTTGAATTGGTACAAAAAACTCAAATGCCTGGACTTTGAAAAGCACTGACAGAAACTTCACCCGAAGAACTCAAGGATTTATCTTTGACCTATTATTCTCAGAGAAAAAAAGACATCTTAGACTCATTTGATCAAGATCTTCAAGATCAAATAGAGAGATTAGAGTATGAATTGGTCGTAGTGCACGAGATGGGATTTAACGCGTATTTTTTAATTGTTGCTGATTATATAGGTTGGGCTCGTTCTGAAAATATACCAGTATGACCTGGAAGATGATCTGCTGCGTGAAGTCTCATGGCATTTTTAACTGGAATAACTGACATAGATCCTCTGAAATATAATCTCCTGTTTGAGCGATTTTTAAACCCAGCACGTATTTCCATGCCGGATATTGATACCGACTTTGCAGATAGTGAGAGAGACAGAGTGGTTGAATATTGTCGACAAAAATATGGAGCAGACAGAGTTGCTCAAATTTGTACTTTTGGTACATTTGCAGCAAGAGCAGCTGTCAAAGATGTTGGACGAGTGATGTGAGTGCCCTTTGCAGAGATGAATGAACTTGTGAAGCTCATTCCAGAAAAACCTGGTACGAAACTTACTGGTGCACTTGAAGATGCTCCTGATTTTAAAGTTGCCTATGATACGAATGAAAAATACAAAAAGATAATAGACAATGCTCTTAAAATAGAATGAAATGTTCGACAATTATGAGTTCATGCTTGTGCCGTAATCATCGCTCCACAGTCCATGACACACTTCACGGCTTTGGCTCATCCACCAAAAGATGCAGAGGCTATTATTACGCAGTATAGCGCTTATCCACTTGAAGATCTTGGACTGCTAAAGATGGACTTTCTTTGACTTCGAAACCTGACAATTATTCAAAGAGCTCAAAAAATTATTGAGGCTTCAAAAGGTCATAGCGTAGATATACTCGATGTTGCCATGGATGATCAATCTGTCTACAAGATATTTGCTGATGGAGATACTACCTGAGTCTTTCAGTTTGAGTCAGATGGTATGAGAAAATATTTGAGAGACCTTGCTCCAGATAGTTTTGAAGATCTTATTGCCATGGTCTCACTCTATAGACCTGGACCTCTCGCATATATTCCGACCTATATCAACCGTAAGTATGGACGTGAAGAGATAAAATATATGACAGATGACCTCAGAGCTATCTTGGAGAAAAAGTACTCAGAAGCCGAGATAGAAGAAGAAAAACGAAAGTTGGAAGAAGACCTGAAACGTATTCTAGACGTGAGTTATGGTATTGCTGTCTATCAGGAACAATTGATGTTTATTGTACAGTATATGGCAGGATTTTCACTTGGTGAAGCTGACTTGCTCCGAAGATGAGTTTGAAAAAAGAAACTCGATGTTATAGAGGCACTCAAAAAAGAATTTATCACGAAATCAGCCAGTTTTAAAGGTTACAAAGCTGAAACTTCTCGCTATATTTATGAAGAGATGATTCAACCTGCTGCAAACTACTCATTTAATAAATCTCATGCTGCGTGTTACGCACTTATTGCTTATCAAACTGCCTATCTTAAGGCACATTATAGAACTGAGTTTCTCACCTCAATGATGACTTCTGATGAAGAAAATATGGAGAGAATCGTACTGGAAGTAGGAGAAGCTCAGCAAAATGGAATTGAGATTATGAGACCAGATATTAACGAATCACTGAAACACTTTACTTATATTGATGACACGCATATACGTTTTGGCCTTAAGGCTATTAAGTGACTCTGAGATGGACCAATTGACGCGATACTTCACGCACGTAAAGATGGTATTTTTTCAGATTTACAAGATTTTATAAAAAGAGGATGACGAGAAACACTGTGAAAAAAATCACTAGAAGCACTTATCTATGCAGGAGCAATGGATATATTTTGAGAAAGAAATACATTACTTTGTAATATAGATGAGATAGTTAGGGCTTCTAAAAATGAAATAAAAAAAGAGTCTTCAGCTCAAATAGGGATGTTTGATACGGGACTTACTGATTTTGATGATAGTATAAAACTTCAAGAAGTGACTCCACTCAGTTATGAGCAGAAACTTTTCTGAGAAAAAGAAGTTCTTGGGTATATGGTTTCAGGTCATCCACTTGATTCTCTCAGACTCTATTGTCAAAGACGTTCTCGAAGTACGAAAAATCTATCTTCTTCACTTTCTGACTTAAAGAAAATTCATGATGAAAATCCTGAAAAATTTAAAGAGGATTTACAAAAACAGCAGATACAAGCTGTATGAGTCATAATAGATATGAGAAAAATTGTAACGAAGACCTGAAAAAATATGTTATTTTTGACGTGTGAGGGCTTCGAGTATGATTTTGAAGTTACTATTTTTAACAAAGACTATGATAAGTTCAAAGATTTAGTAGCAATTTGAAAAGTAATCATTGCTGAGTGAATGCTCGGAGTAAACTTTGAATACTGAAGAAAAAACCTGTATGTAAAAAGTATTATTGCAGCGAGTGTTACTCAAGTGAGAGAACAAGCACGAGATATGTGACTTCTAGATTCTAAAAAACGTACTATTTTAATCAAAGAATCTCTCTCTCAATCTGAAGATACGAAGCAATCAGAGAATCAAAATCAAGAAGCAGATAATAATCAAGATACTGATTGAAAAAATATTTCAGATAATTCTTCTGAATTTGAGTCAGAATTAGATGGAAAAATCAGTCAGAATAAATTCGAAAAATCAGAGAAAAATGAACCTACTGACACTCTGGATAAATATATTGTTATTATTCCTTCTTGAACTAAAATAGATCAAATCCATGAACTCAAGAATTTTCTTGCGAGTCAAGAGCCATGAATCACAAGTATTTATATTCTCCTTCAAGGACAAGAAGTTGATACTAAGTTTTCACTATGTTCTATTGAATGACTCAAAAAATGGGAAAAATCAAATCTTTGAGAAATATCACATGCTTAAAAAAAGAACTCCTGTGAGTTCTTTTTTTGTTATCCACATCTGTGTCCACATTTCATGTTTGCAGGAAGACTGGCTTCTAGCTTTTTTGGATACGGAAGTTTTAGGTTTTTCATAATCGTTTCAAAATCTTCGAAGCTGTTTTCTTCTTTTAATCTTGGGTTAAATTGCTTCTCTTCTGCAACGGTACTAGCCATATTTCCATTATAGTCATGTCATGGATAGATGAGTGTTGTATCTGGGAGTGTATAAATCTTTTCGTGTACATTTTTGTACATATTTTCATTGGATCCAGATTGGAAATCTGTTCTTCCAGAACCTCGAACAAATATGAGGTCACCAGTAAAGACCATATTATCAATGAGATAACTCACACATCCACCAGTATGCCCAGCAGTTTCAAGTACTGTAATTTCTATATCTCAAATCTTTAAAACTTCTCCATCTTTGAGAAAGAGGTCATTGTGAGTTATTCATTTATTATTTTCACCAACTCATATTTCTCACATTCCAAGTATTTCTTTGAGCTCAGAGCTTCCAGTTATATGGTCAGCATGCACATGTGTATCTAGGAAATATTTTACCGTTAATCCAAGTTCTTGGATAAGTTTTGCATCACGAGTTGCCATTTCATAGACAGGGTCTATAATCACTGCTTCTTTTGTATTTGAGTCAGCAATAATATAGGTATAGGTATTAGTTTCATAATCAAGCATTTGCTTGAAGAGTATATTATTTTTCATAGTTTTGTATAATTAGGTATTAAAAGGCATTTTTCAGAGAATTGTTGCCATAAGACAGTTTCCAGAAATTCCTGAAAACATGAGTCATCCACTCACAAAAAGGACTCATAAAAGAAATGCTGGACTGACGAAATATCCAAGTAACAAAAATGTAAGTACGAGCGAACCTGCTGCAATGAGAACTTGTCTCATAATTGGTATTCTCGAGCTGTTTTTTCATGTTACCATCTCTTCTGGGTGTTCTTTTTTGTATTCCAGTATTCCTCATTTATATACTTTGAGACTTTCTATCTCACTGTGAGGAGCAAGTATCTGCTGAGCGAGTTCAGCTCTTCGACCAGTCCGACACATAATGAGGACTTGTTTTCATTTCAGGAGTTTAGCAACTTTTGCTTCTCTTGATTCAATATATGACAAAGGCATATCGATAGATCATTTTATATGTTCTTGATTATGTTCTTCGTGACTTCGTACATCGAGGATTATTTGTTCTTTCATAGTGGAGTTATTAGCAATATATATTTTTAAGCGCTTGCATGAGTTCTCATATTTTTTTGTCTTTTACAGAGTAGAAGACTTCTTTTCCTTCTTTTCGGCTCTCTAGAATATTTTGGTCCTTCATCTTGAGGGCAAATTGGCTCACGAGTGACTGTGAGATTTCTAGAAGTGTTGTTAACTCAGCAATATTTTTATCTCATTCACTGAGTAAACAGAGCATAGCAAGTCTCTTTTCGTGAGACAAAATATCCATAATCTTGCTCACTTCACCAGACTTTTGAAGTATTTCTTTATACATATTAATATATTATTATTTGTTAATATAATAAGAGTATACTGATAGAAGTATTTGTGTCAAAATTTTATTTCTAAGAATATTTTGATTTTATTAATTAATATTATAAAATAGGTTAAATTTAATTAAATTTAACCTATTTTTAATGAATAATTTATATACTTTAGAAAAAATAGATATAGATAAATTCCAAATATCTAAAGCTAAACTTGACCACTATTTTGAGCAAAATATTTCAAAGTATTCTGATTTCAATTACTTATACTGGGATAAAATAAAATTTCAACCAGTACCAAAATGATTTAAAGATAGTAAAGACTTATGGGGAACAATAAAATTTATGAGAACTCTAAATTACGTTTCTCCAATCAAAACAGATTCTTGAGAGTTTTTTCGATTTTGAGAACTTGAATTTTCTAAAAAATTACTTCATGAAATTGATAAAAATGCTTCTTGAACTTTTTATACCCCTTTTTCAGAATCTGATAAAAGATTATTTGTTACCAACTGAATGTTGGAAGAAGCAATTAGTTCTAGTCAATTAGAATGAGCTTCTACTACATCTCGAAATGCAGTAAAAATGATTAAACAATGAATAAAACCAAAGAATGATTCAGATAGAATGATACTAAATAACTATGAAGTGATGTATTTTGTCAAAGATGAACTTGTTAAAAAAGAAAAAATTGATGAATCAGATCTTCTTTATTTACAAGAAATATTAACTAAGTGAGTTATAGAAAATAAATGAGAAATTTGAAGATTTAGAGATATTAATGATGATAATAAAGATCCCATCGTTGTTAAATTCAAGTGAAAAATTGCACATGAACCAATGAAGTCAGAAAAAATGAGAGTAGAATTGAAGCGTCTGATAGATTTTATGAATGATGAGGGAGATTTTAATACTTTTGTACATCCAGTAATTAAAGCAATTGTAATACATTTTTGGATATGATATTTACACCCTTTCTGTGATTGAAATGGTAGAACTGCTAGAGCTCTTTTTTATTGGTATTTATTAAAGAATGATTATTTTTGATTTTCTTTCATTCCACTTTCATCAATTATTAAGAAATCAAAAATTGAATATGCAAAATCATATATTTATTCTGAACAGGATGATAGAGATTTATGATATTTTATAAATTATAATCTAAGAAAAATTAAAATTGCATTAGATGCTTTTCAAAGTGATTTAAAGAATAGATTTAAAGACAATCATTCAAATTTAAAAGATCTTAGACATTTAGATCTAAATGATAGACAAAAAAAATTACTGAAATATTTTTTGGAAAATAAAGATTCTTTTACTAACTCATTAATTCATAAAAATTATTATAATATTTCCAAGCCTACAGCTGTATCAGATTTAAATATTTTAAGAAAAAAGTGATTAATTTACAGTACAAAATCTTGAAGAAACATTAGTTATTTTCCTGTAGAAAATTTAGAAAATTTAATTAAAAAAGACTAGCAATTGCTAGTCTTTTTTTTTCTAATTATCCATTACTTTTATTTCTTTTTCTTTCACCTTCTGTAAGCCATTTCTTTCGAAGTCTTACTGAGAGAGGAGTAACTTCAACATATTCATCGTTTGAGATATAGTCGATAGCTTCTTCAAGAGACATAAGTTTTGGTGGAGTAAGCTTAAGTGCTTCATCCGTACCAGATGCTCGAACGTTTGTAAGTTTTTTATTCTTCGTTGCGTTTACTGCAAGATCTTGATCTTTTGATGATTCTCCAAGAATCATACCTTCGTAGAGTTCAGTTTGAGGTTTAATAAAGATTGTCCCTCTGTCTTGAAGATTAAAGATAGAGTATGCCATAGCATTCCCATTTTCCATAGAAATCATAGATCCTCGTGCTCTTTTTTCAATATTCCCTTTATGAGGAACATATTCTTCAAAAGCTGAGGAAAGAAGACCTTCTCCTTTAGTCATAGTCGTGAATTCTGATTTGAATCAGAGAAGTCCTCGAGTAGGTACAATAAATTCTAGATTTGTAATCCCGTTATCATCAAACATATTTACCATTTCACCTTTTCTTTTTCCAAGTTCAGCTATAACTGATCCTGCAGAGCTAGAAGGAACAGCAATAGTAACTCGTTCTAGAGGTTCCATTTTTTTCCCACCTTCTTCATGCATAATTACTACTGGAGCTCCTACTTGTAGCTCAAATCCTTCTCTTCTCATCGTTTCAATAAGTACAGAAAGGTGAAGCTCACCTCTACCTGAAACACTGTAATTATCTCCTTCTTCAAAGTCGATTTTTAACCCAACGTTTGTTTCAAGTTCTTTTTCTAGTCTGTCTCTGATTTGTCTTGAAGTTACAAATTTACCTTCTCTTCCAGCAAATGGAGAGTTGTTAACGAGGAATTCCATTTTTAGGGTAGGTTCATCGATACTGATAGGTGGCATTTGTTCAACATCAGCATTTGCAGCGATGGTTTCTCCTACGAAGATATCTGAAATACCTGCTATTGTGATAATATCACCTGCTACTGCTTCATTAACTTTCACTTTTTCAAGTCCATGATTTGTAAGGATATCAGTAATTTTCCCTTTTCTTTGTTTCCCTGCATTTGAAGTTATGATAACATCTTGTCCAACTTTCACTTTTCCGTCATATACTCGACCGATACCAAGTCTTCCAAGGAAATTATCATACCCAAGATTTGCAACTTGCATTTTTAGTGGAGCTGTTTCATCGTTCTTTGCTTCTGGAACATGTTCCATAATATAATCAAGAAGTGGAGTGATATCTTTTTGTTCTGGATTGTCATTTGTCCAAGCAAGACCTTCTCTCGCAATTGCATATACTGGATTGTTGAGATTTTCTAATTGTTCATCAGATCCTCCAAGTTGTACAAACAGGTCAAATAGTTGATCAATAACCCAATCAGCTCGAGCAGATGGTTTATCCATTTTATTGAGAACAATAATAGGATGAAGTCCAAGTTCAAGAGATTTCTTAAGTACGAACTTAGTTTGAGGCATAGGTCCTTCGTACGCATCAACAACAAGACATACAGAATCAACTGTTCGAAGTACTCGTTCTACTTCAGAACCAAAATCAGCATGACCTGGAGTATCAACAATATTAATCTTGTTTCCTTTATAATTAATAGAAGTGTTCTTCGCGTAAATAGTAATCCCTCTTTCTTGTTCTTGAGCGTTTGAGTCCATTGCTCGTTCAGCAATTCCAACTCGAGTATCAAATCCATCTGCAGCTTTCAGAAGTTCATCTACAAGGGTAGTTTTTCCGTGATCTACATGGGCAATTATCGCAATATTTCTAAATGACATAGTATACTATATAAAAAATAAATACTCCCAGCTTTTTGAGAGTTTCTAAACCGCGGGGATTATAGGGATAAAATGCCCAAATGCAAGAAAAAGATTTGTAAAATTGACTAATTGATTAAATTATAAATAATAATATAAAATAAGATTAAATTTTATGCTAAGTAAACAATCTCAATTTATATATGATGGTATAATGACTTTGATGAATTTTGAAGACTGTAGTCCTATTGTACCGGAATTAAATACAGATACGCACCTAATTTCAATACTTGCCAGAGAAAGAATTGCAGATATTTTTATGCTCCCAGAAGATATTGAAGATGTTGTACTTTCTTTAGAAAACAAGCTTCTAAGTAAAAAAGAATTTGAAAAACTTCAAAGCTTCCGAATCAATGCTGAGAAATATTGATGGATGGAACTTGAAGCAACCCTCCTTATTTCCGAGTCTTGAATCATAGATTGATTAAGTCTGCATGATATTCTTTGAAAATTTACACACTCTCATCATAACGATTGGAAAAATTTTCCGAGACTCTTCTTGAGATACTTTCTTATTGTTGAAGCAGAATATTATAAAGAAACAGGTGAGCAGCTAGCATTTGCGTGATTAGCACAAGTCCTTGAAACCATTCCTGTTCAAGATGAATAGTTTATGTAAGAATAAAAAAAAAGCGTTTATAATTTTAGTACACAGATATGTGAGAGTATATAGACAGAGAAAAATATATAAGTATTCAGTGAATGGTACAACTGTCAAAAACTGAAGATTTTACTGGTTTTGATGGAAGTATTGTTTTTGTGTTACCAGAAAAGGTGTGAATGCTTTTATTAGAAAAACATCAAATTGAGTCCATTCCAGACGTGGCTCTCTTGAGAAACGGAGTTATTGGAAAAAAATGAAAATCACTTTTTAGAAAGCAGCTTGACGAACCTATTAGATACTGTTTATTTACTTATGATGAAGTGCATCAAAAACTGAGACTTCTTATAGATAAAACATGACAGAAAACAAAAAATATTTTGTGATCTTCTGATGAATATCTCATTTCAATTGGTGGGGTATATGTATCTCAGAAAAATTACAACAATAAAAAACCTCAATTTTAGAATTGAGGTTTTTTATTTGTCTTATTTTTGATTTAGTCCAGTAGATATATTATTATGAGTATATATTACTTTCTAAGTTCTGTATGAGGAATGAAAAAATAGGATATCACAATGAGTTTACTCCAAATGAAATACTAGCCGGGGAATTTTATGATGCCTGTATTCCAAGTCTAAAAGCAAGACTTAAAGATAATCCTAAAATAGCTATAGTTATACCAGGTGGTGCTATGAAAGGTAGTTGGATATTATGAGCTATTGCATGACTGAAAGAGGCATGAATATGTGAGAAAGATATTTCACTTGTTTTATGACCTTCTGCAAGTTCAGGATCACTTGCATATTTTGTGAGCTGACAGTTTGATGAGTGAAAAAAAATATGGTTGAACGGACTCAGTGATAATAAAAAATTTTTACTACAAAATGCACAGGTAGAATTTTTAAAAAGATTGCTAATTAAGAGGTTATCAGAATGAGTCGCGTCAATACATAAATTCTTCTCTCCAATTATATGAATTAAGTGTTTATCAAGTTTGAATGAGTTTGTTGAATGATATATTTTATCTGAGGAAGATCTATTTTATTCTGATAATTATCCAAAAATACTCGATGTTACAGAGGTAATTAGATTATTTTCAGAGGATATAACAAATGAGACTTGAGTTATAGAGTGAGTACAGCTTGATTTTGATGCATTCAAAAATTCTCAAATGACTATCGTTATTCCAGTACGTAATGCAGATACAGGTGAAAAAGAGTATTTCAGTAATAAAGAATGTGAATGATGTACTCTCATAACAAGTCAGAAAATGATGCTGGAAGTATTGCAAGCTACAAAAACTGTCCCACTCATGGCGGGAGCACCTGTATATATTGGAGAGAAATGAAAGTATGATGATGGTAGTTTTGCAGACCCACTTCCAATATGAGTTCATCCAACTCTTTCCTGTGATTCTATTAACTTAGGACATATACTCATTAGCAAAGATGGTCAAACGATACGAGATGATGTACTCCCGATAGTTCTTATACCAGACAATGCATTACAGCCAAATAATCAACGTATAAGATCTTTTACAAAGAGAGTTGTGAATATTTTAGATTCTGGTAATAGATGAGATATCTTAGATAAAGGAGAGCAAATCTACACATCAGAATACTTAGAAATGCTCCAGAACTTAGCAAAGAAGTGAAAAATAGTACTTATATTTCACTCTGGGAAAAAGATTTCAAAACTAGATAATTCAAAAGCAGCTATTCAGGCATGATATGAATCATGAAAACAAGTAACTCAAAACAATCCTTTGAGTAAATTAATCTCGGTTCATATTACATCAAAAAAACCTCAATTATAAAATTGAGGTTTTTTACTTGAAGAGAATTACCCTTCGAAGTTAGGATCAAATGATTTCACAAAAGGCATAAGAGCCATAATTCTTGCTCGTTTAATTGCTTGAGAGAGTTTCTTTTGTTTTTTAAGAGAAACACCTGAGTAATATCGTGGTACGATTTTACCAAACTTGGTAGTATATTTTTTAAGTAGTTCTACATCTTTGTAGTCTATAGTGATATCCTCAAGAGGACATGCTTTTTTTTCAATTGCCATATCTCGTTTATTAATAAATAGGTATCACTGCAATAGTGATTTTGTAAGAGGTGTATTTAAAATTTATCATCGTCTCCGTCATCGAAGAATTCAGAAGAACTTTCATCTGAGACACCTACATCATCAAAGTCGCTTTTTTTATTGAGAAATATAATATTTCCTGCAACAACTTCAGTTTTGTAGATTCTTTCACCACCATCTTTTTCAATGATTCGAGTTTTGAGTCTCCCTTCTATATAAATGAGTTTTCATTTTGAAAGAGATTGTTCGACTCGTTCCGCTAGGTTTCCCCAAGCAACACAGTTATGAAACTCAGCTTCAGACTTATCTAGTCCATCGCTTGTTTTGTAATATCTGTTTGTTGCAATAGTAAACATTGCGATTTTTTTTTGATTATCAGTTGATTTCACGAGAGGGTCTCGTGTGACGTTTCCGATAAGAATAACTTTATTAATCGTTCTCATAGTTCTTGTGTAATGAATTATGCATCAAGATTTACAAACATATATCTCCATAAATTTTTATCGAGATTCATATTGGTATTTAAACTCTTAAGTCCTTTTCCATCAACTTCAAGATCGAGTAGGATATAGTATCCTGTATCAGAACCTTTAATTTTGTATGCCATTTTCTTTTCACCCCAAACATCATCTTTGTTCAAAGTTGCTCACAGATCAGTGAGAGATTTTTTTACAGCGTCTATGCTGCCATTGATTGCCTCTTCTCCTGCAGTAGGATTGAGTATCATCATACATTCGTAATGTGCCATTTTTTCCTATGGATTACATCTTTTGATCTTGTCAAAAGAAGGATATAAAATAAGCTTTTTTAAAGCAAGCGAATTCTATGGAAATGAGCCACATTGTCAAAAGAAAATTGACATGTGTGAAAAATTGGAGAGTATTAATTTATAACACTTAAATTTAAATCAATTATGCAAGAACTCAATCTCCAAGATATCCTCGATAACACGAGCGACCTGTGAAGTAAGAAGGTATGATATGTTGCTATAGTTGGGAGACCAAATGTAGGAAAATCAACATTCATAAATACTCTTATTTGAGAAAAAATAGCTATCACGAGTCACATCCCTCAAACAACTCGAAATAAAATACTTGCAATGTATAATGATGAGGATGCACAAATTATATTTTTTGATACTCCAGGAATTCATGAATCTCAAAAAAAATTTAACGCGCAAGTAAATTCTCAAGCACTTTCAAGTCTTAATGATGCTGATATTGTTCTCTATTTTATAGACAGTTCACGACCAAGGGGTGCAGAGGAGGAATATATTGATGAGATTATTCAAAAAGTAGAAAAACCGGTTTTTACGGTTTATACGAAATTGGATTTGCAGCCCGTAATACAAATCCCAGAAGGAGAAAACATTTTCAAAATCTCAAGTTTTGATTTCACTGGTTTTAAACCTCTGGTTCATGCTATAAAGGAAAAACTGGAAGTAGGACCTATGCTCTTTTCAGAAGATTATTATACGAAACAAAATATATATTTCAGAATTTCAGAAATTATTAGAGAAAAACTCTTTCTAGTCCTCAAAGAAGAACTCCCACATAGTATATTTGTAGCGGTTGAAGAGATAGAAGACACAGAAAAATGACTCAAAAAAATATCGAGTTATGTCTACACAGAATCTGATTCTCAAAAATATATTATTATATGAAAAAACGGTGCCCTCATTACTAAAATAGCAACAGCTGCTCGCAAAGAACTCGAAGAAATATTTAATCAAAAAGTATTTCTCACTGTAAGAGTCAAAGTAAAAAAGAATTGGAGAAAGGACGAGAGTTTTGTAAATAAGATGCTCAATCAATAGAATATACAAAAAAAAGACTTCCTAGAATTAGGAAGTCTTTTTTTTGTTATGTAAATTTATTTTAACATTGAGTCAATAACAGCTTCAAAAGCACTTGCTGGGTAAGCACCAGAAATTACTTCGTATTCACCAGTAGCATTGTTCACAAGAACATTTCATGGAGTTCCAGTAATTCCAAATGCATCTTGTCAAATAGCCATTTGAGATGTAACTTTTTCAGCATATTTTCCTGAATCAATACAAGTTTGAAGTTCTTCACCGTTAATATTATTACTTCCTGCTATTTCTATAAGTCCAGGAATAGTCATATCTTGATTTGGGTATTTTTCATATAGTTGAGCTATAATTGGATAGAGAACTGATTCGTCTTGTTCCGCTATACATTCTAGACCTTCTGCTCATTTTTGAGCTTGAGCGTGAAAATCAAGTGGAAAGTGTTGAAATACGATATTAATATCATCACCATATTTTGCTTTGATAGCTTCAGGTGTTCCTTCGTTATGAAGTTTCGCACAAAATGGACATTGTACATCACTGTACTCAATCCATGTTATTTGAGCATCCAGATTTCAATCTATATATCCATCGGCTTTAATAGCAGTAACTATTTCTGAGTTATCTCCGAGTTGTAAAAATCATTTATCACTTCGAGTTGCATATGGATCAAACGTTGATGGAAGTGCGAGAGTGTAATTATTATCAGGAAGAGCCGTGAGGAAATCTGTTATTTGAGTTCCACCACTAATACTATTAGTATTAAATGTTATAGCTGGAAGTAAAGTGACATTATTATCTTTCAAATATGATTCTACTCAAGCGTCGCTAAAATCTTTTCTTACAAATGTTGCTCATGCTAAGAATGGAAGAGATTCTAATTGACCGACAATTTCGTCAGTTTGACAATCAGTACATCTAGCATCATCATACACTACAACTTCAATATCTTCAGCAGGTGTAGCTGCTACAATTCATGATGTATTATTATTGTTTCCCATGTTTGCTCCTACAAAAAATGCAAGTCCAGCTATTATGAGCATGAGAACTATGATAACACCATAGAGTAGGTGAAGCATACTTGAATTACTTTTAATTTCTTTTGTATTTTCACTAATATGTCGAGCATTCACTTCTTCCATATGAGCTACTGATTCAACAGTTGTATCCTTTTTGGCTACCGTTTTTCTCGGAGCTCGAGGTTTTTTAACTAAGTCTTCTTTTGGTGCTACCATAATTTGAGCGTATTATAATATAAATAACTGCTTGCAGTTTAATGTTTTTATACAAATAATAAAAAAACTTTGAGCTTTTGACTTAAAGTTTTTCAATTTTAATGTATAACTCTTAATTATAGAAACAAAAGTAAGAGTGAGATAAGAATATATTTTATCTTAAATGGTGTCCCCAGCAGGAGTCGCCGCAAGTCGGGCATCCGTTTTATTGCTCTTACTCATTGCAATAAATTTTTCTTTTAGAAAAAACCTCCATTCTCCTCCTTTATGTCGTATGTATGGTGTCCCCAGCAGGAGTCGAACCTACGTCTACCCCTTAGGAGGGGGTTGTTCTATCCACTGAACTATAAGGACAAAAGTATTCTTATATTTTTAAAAACCACAAGAGACCAAGTCCAATCATGAGTATTAAACAAAATGCTATCAATATAATATTAGTAGACTTTTCGTATTTCAATTTGTTAACGAGATCTGATTCTTTTACTTTCAGAGTTTCAATTTCTTGGTGAAGACTTCATTTCGATTCTTCAAGGAGATATTGAGATTTTTTGAACTCAATAACACTTACAGAGTTTTTTGCTATTTCTTGAGCCTGACCAAGTTTATGAGAGATATCTAAAATAATCTGATCCTTATTTTTTATTTCACTTCGAAGATCTAGGTATATTTTTTCTAAAGTAGCTCTACTTTGAGCATCTATTATACTGGTACTGTGTGACTGAGGATTTTGTGAACTTTGAGAAGTATGGTTTTGTGCTTCAGAATTACTGTGTGATTGTTGCGTGTAAGACTGTTTTTTTTCTTGGGGCATAATAACCTCAGCTTTTGAGTCAGAATTATCCGAACTCATATTTTCTACATCTTGAGCATGGATGTAAATAATCTTGCCATCTTTTTTACTTCTGAGTTTTCCAGCTTTCACATATCTGTCGACACTTCGTGTCGACATTCAAAGTTTGTCAGCAGCTTCTGCCCGTGTTATACTGTACATTATAGTGATAGTAAGTAGTATATTTGTCTATAACACTATAAAGAGAAAATACTTCCAAGCAAATGATTTTGATACACATAGATTGACTCTTAAAAAAATACTTCGAAAAAACTTGACTGAAGCTATTTTTATATATAATACCCGAGCTATTATTAAATAATAGTTTGTGTGTGGCTATCGTCTAGGGGTTAGGACACCTGGTTTTCATCCAGGCAACCGGAGTTCGATTCTCCGTAGCCATACCATTGTTTCGCGGAGTAGAGAAGTGGTATCTCGCAAGGCTCATAACCTTGAGGTCATTGGTTCGATTCCAATCTCCGCAACCAAAATAAAATATCAAAAAAGCTGAGACTGACCTTTAGTTCAGCCATCAGCTTTTTTTGTCACTATAGCTCAGTTGGTTAGAGCGCGGGATTCATATCCCCGAGGTCGGTGGTTCAAATCCACTTAGTGACACCATATAAAAATAAATAAATAGTTCTTAGATTAAAACTAAGAACTATTTTTTACGAAAAAATCAAAAAATAAGTATACTGGTCCTAATAATTATAAATATTCACACATGTTCATCGATGAAGTAGCAATCAAGGTTATAGCAGGACACGGTGGAAGTGGTCTGGTTTCTTGGAGACGAGAAAAATATATTCCAAAGGGTGGCCCTTGGGGAGGAGATGGTGGAAATGGTGGAGATGTATTTCTCTATGCTGATGCAAATCTCAACACACTCAGTGATTACCGACATAAAAAGGTACTGACAGCAGAAAATGGAGAGGGGGGTATGCCGAATCTCTGTCATGGAGCAAACGGTCAAGATCTGATTTTAAAAGTACCAGTTTGAACGCTTGTTCGAAATAAAGAAACTATGGAACTTATCGTTGATATGAGTACGAAAGGTATGAAGGTACTTATCGCTTCTGGTTGAAGAGGTGGTTTTTGAAATGCCCATTTTACCAGCTCGACAAGACAAGCTCCTGCATTTGCAGAACTTGGAGATATCCCAGAAGAGCATGATTTATTTCTGGAGCTAAAGCTTGTAGCTGATATTGGAATCATTGGAGTTCCTAGTGCTGGGAAATCTACTCTCATTTCTAAACTCTCTAATGTAAAACCTAAGATTTGAGATTATCCATTTACTACTCTTACTCCAAACTTGTGAGTACTTGATTATAAAGGGAAATCTCTTGTTCTTGAAGATGTACCTGGCTTAATTCCTGGAGCCTCAGAGTGAAAAGGACTTGGAATAGAGTTTCTTAAACATATTGAGCGAACATGAGCACTGCTTCATCTCCTTGATTTATACAGACTTGATAAACTCATTACAGATTATCAAGATATCAGACACGAACTCGCATTATTTTCGGAACTTCTTGAGGAAAAAGAAGAAATTGTCGTTTTTTCTAAAGCTGATCTTCTTGATGAAGAAATGAGAGACCATATCATTTCAGAATTTAAAACGATGTATCCAGAGGTTAAAACCTTTACTATATCTGCTGCAACTGGTCTTTGAATTGAAGAACTCAAGGATTATTTAGTGAAACATTATACAAGAAAAGAAGACCTTAACTACCAACAATCAAAAGAGGAACAAAATACAAACGAACATACTGTTTTTGATCTTAAAAATGAAAATGAAGATCCAAGAAAGGTTCAAGTAGATTACCTTTGAGATCTCATGTTTCAAGTGGAATGAAAGAGACTCGAACAAATAGTTCGTATGACTGATTTTGAAAACGGAGAAGCTGTCATGAGAGTCTATGATGTTCTTGATAAAATGTGAGTTATACGAAATGTCGAGAAAAGACTCGACGTGATTTTAAAAGAAGAAGGAAGAGATAATAGTTTTTTCTTTGAAGGTTCGGGAGAGGATGATATCACTCCAAGAATTTTAATATGAGAAAAAGTAGTATTGCTTGATAAACTGAAATATAAATTATAAGAAGTAAAAATCCAACTATTTAGTTGGATTTTTTTAGTTAGCTTTCTTGCTATTTTACCACTTTTGGCTACACTTTGTGGAAATTTAAAACATTATATAGTAGTATGAAATTTAATCTAGACTCACTAGTAACGGAGTATCAAAACCTTGAAAACCAACTCTCTGATCCAGAGATTTTTAAAGACCAAAAAAAAGTTAAAACGGTAGCTACTAGAAAAAAATCAATAGAATGAGCTGTAAATCTCTATAAAAAATACAAACAAATCAGTGAAACACTAGTGGAAAATAAAGAAATGCTTGGAGTTGAAAAAGAAGAAGAAATGAGAGATCTTTTAAAGATGGAAATTAACGAAGCTGAGGATCAAATCCCAGTTCTTGAAGAAAAACTCAAAGTAGCGCTGTTGCCCAAAGATCCTAATGATGATAAGAATATTATCGTAGAGCTCAGAGCCTGAGCAGGTTGAGATGAAGCGGCACTATTTGCTTGAGAATTATCACGAGCCTATCTCGCATTTGCTGAAGCTCAAGGCTTTAAGACGGAGATTTCAGAAAAATCAGAATCTGAGGGTGGATGAATTAAAGAGCTTATTTTTGAAATACGAGGAGAAGGAGCCTATAGTTTATTTAAATATGAATCTGGAGTACACAGAGTTCAAAGAATTCCTGAAACTGAGAGTAAAGGGAGAGTGCATACGAGTACTATAACGGTGGCTATTATGCCTGAAGTAGATGATATAGATATTGAAATTCGAGAAGAAGATCTTGAAGTCAAGGCTACGAAGTCATCTTGAGCTGGTGGACAGCATGTAAATACTACTGATTCTGCGATTCATATGGTGCATATTCCAACCTGAGTTTCAGTATTTTGTCAGGATGGACGAAGTCAGCATAAAAATAGAGAAAAAGCATATCAAATACTCAAGGCAAAACTCTACGCACTTGAAGAAGAAAAGAAACAACAAGAATTAGGAGAAGCACGACTCGCTCAAGTAGGGAGTTGAGATCGCTCTGAAAAAATAAGAACCTATAATTTCCCTCAAGACAGAGTCACAGACCATAGAATTTGACAAAATTTTTCAGGTATACCCCAGATTATGGCTGGGAGACTTGAGCCAATAATGGAGTCTTGTGCACTTGCTGATCAACAAATGAAGCTCGAACAAGCAGGAAAAACAGTATAGTTTTTACCCACTTAATATAATGCTATGAATATTACTAAAGTTTTACTATGAGTACTTTTAGGATTTATGTATTATATGAATTACCTTGGGGCTGCAACAAATAAACTCTGAGTAAAAATATCTGAATTAGGAGTTATTTTTCCATTTAGTTTTATGCCTCCAGCATGGGTGTTTATGCTATCATGGGCCAGTATTTTTATTGGCCTGCTTATTTGGTACTTTGTAATAGTTTGCAAAAAAAATGCGCTGAGTTGTAAAGAGCTTCAATTATTTTTTATATCTATGATTCTTAATATCACGTGGCTTATAATGAGCTGATTATGATTCACAGTTGTAAGTGTTATTGTTTTAGCCGCATTATGAGTCACAATTGCTATGATGATAGTGAGTCAAAATAGTAAGTCAACTCACCATTCTCTCACTTCAATCGTGTGGTGAATATACTTTTGATGGATATTAATTGCAACAGTCGTAATATGATTTTCTCAAATAGTATATGTATATAATCCAGTGTTTGCCCTTTGAGAAACTTGGATGTATAGCATTATTTTATGAGCTTTTCTCTCAATAATTATAAGTTACAGAATTCTCTGAAATATTTATGCATTGATGTGGAGTATGTTTATTCTCACAGCTTGTTTAATTAAACTTATGTAGAGCAATTTTTTTATTCAAGCCTAGTTTAGTAAATATACTGCAAGCTAAAACGTTGAAACTTGACTCATGGATAAAATATATAGTACAATATAAGTATTATATATTTTTTCTTAAAATTTATGTGAGTAGAAAATAGAGCAGAGAGGATTGCTGGGGTTGATGGGAGAATCACACAATCTGACATTGATAGACTCAGTACCCATGATAATCACTGAGATTTAAGTGCTGCAAAAAAGGTGCTTCCAAGTTCTTTTTTTAGACAACTTGAGCATGGAAAATGGTTTGGTATAGGAGAAGGGTCAGACCTTAGTAGATTGTGATACCTCGCAAAACTTAACCAAATTGAGAGCAATTATTTGGATGAAAGAGTATCAATTCATTCTGTGCAGCAAAAACAAAGTAACTCACTAAAAACAGAGCTTCCACGAGGGTATGAATCTGTTATGTTTTGAAGAACCCTTCGACTTGCTAAGCCATTTATGAGAGGACAGGACGTTCAAATATTTCAACAACTTCTTTCTTCAAAGTGATCACAGTATAACTGTGCCAGTTCAAATTGAGTTTTTGACTGAGTTTTTGGACCTCAAACACAGTCTCAGCTTAAAAAATATCAACGAGATGTTTTATGACAAGGTGGAGATGGAGTTATGGATATGTGAGGACAAACCATGATTTCTCTTACTTGAAATGCATGAAATCCAAATCCATCAGATCACTCAAACTTGCAAGCACGGGTATCCACTAGAAATGCTCCAGTAACTCCAAATATAAGATCTCGTAATACCCCTCAGACGAGAACTAATGAGAGACTTAGTTCAAGAAATATTGAAGCAGCGAGTCAGTATTTTGATGCTGTGGTAGGAATAAGTTCATCAGTTGGAAATGGGAGTGGTTCATTTATAGCACCAAATGTTATTATGACAGCCGCGCATGTAGTTGGAAATGGAAGTGCGAGAAATATGAAAATAGAAAATATGAACGGAAGTAACTTTCAGGTAGAAAGTATTGCCAGAATACCTTGAGAAGATGTAGCTTTTATCACAGTAAAACAATCATCAACAAATAACTTTAATCTCAATGTATGATGAAGTGTTTCATCCTTGAATGATTCTATCATGTTATGAACACACAATGGACAAGCTCAGTTTAGATTTGCCGATCAAGATAAAGATATTTCACAAGTTAAAAGAGGACAAAAATTATTTAATACAAGTTACTCAAATCAAGATATAGACAATGATTGACAGGTGAATAGAGTAGATCACCGTGTGACACCACATCTTACAAAGAGATGATATAGTGGTGCAATGATAATTTCTCCAGATGGTAAACCATTATGAATGGCTACTTGAGCATTTCATAATTGAAATGGAGCAGGTATGATGGAACCAATTAGAGACTTACAAAGAGCATATGCTAGATTTTTACAGGTATCATAAAAAAAATAATCCCAAATTGGGATTATTTTTTTATACATGCTGCTATCAATCACATGAAAAGTGGAGCAGGATTTTCAAGGTAACTACAGAGTTCAGGATGAGATTGTGTTCAGACATAAAATGGATGTTTTGAATCATCAAGTTCTATAAATTGAACAATTCCTTCTTTTTTACTTACTCCAGAAATATGCATGTCCGTTGATTCAAACTTCTTAGCAAAATCTGGGTTCAGTTCGTAGCGATGTCGAAATCTCTCGTGAATCGTTCCAGATTTTTTTATTCGCTTAGCCTTTTTGTATAAATCTCTTATTTTTCCATCAGTTAATATACTAGATTGTCGTCCAAGTCTCATGGTTCCTCAGAGATTCACTACTTTTTTTTGACTGTCCAAAAGGGTGATGACGTCATATGGCTGACATTTTTTATTGAATTCTAAACTATTAGCTTCTGGAATTCCAAGCACATTTCTTGTAAATTCAATTGCCATAAGTTGCATGCCCAGACAAATACCGAGACAAGGTATTTTATTCTCTCTGATAAATTTAAGAGTAGTTATCATGTTTTCAATAGCAGTATCTCAAAAACCTCATGGAATTATACATCATTCACAATTTTCAAGTTCTCAAATACCATCTGTATCTCGAGTATTAATGAATGTAATACTAACTTTTACTCAAAGACTGTGACCCGCATGTATAAGCGAGGCAGCTATACTAGAGTATGAATCCTCAAGAGCAGTGTATTTTCACACAATTCATATATTTATATTTTTATCTTGTGAATGAGCGAGAGTATCTTTCCATATTTCGAGTTTATCGCTTTTTTCATACCCAATTTGCATCATTCATTGAATGAGGCTATCAAACTTTTGTTTTGCGAGAATTTCTGGTATTTCATAAATAGATGGAACATCAGGAATTGAAAATATTCTTTCTTTTCTCAGATTTGAAAAAAGTGCAATTTTTTCTCTTGATTCTTTTGTAAGTTTTGCCTTTCAACGAGCGATTATGATATCAGGAAAGAGCCCTCGTGATTGTAGGAGATTAATTGATTGTTGTGTTGGTTTCGTTTTTTGTTCATGGACTCACCCAGGAATAGGAACATAAGTAAGATGAATATGTAAGACATCCTCTTTTCTTTTTATCCTACGCATTTGTCTAATAGCTTCTAAATAAAGCTCAACTTCTATATCTCAGACAGTTCCCCCAACTTCAATCATACATATCTCAGCTTGAGTCTGATTAAATACTTCCTCCATTCTCTCGACGATATGATCAGTGACATGAGGAATCATCTGTACCGTTTTTCATAGGAAATCTCCTCTTCTTTCTTTTTCAAGTATTCACGCATATATCTTTCCCATTGATATACTTTGAGTTCAGGTACATTCTCAACCTATAAATCTTTCATAATGACCAAAATCCATATCTACTTCTGCTCAATCAGAGAGTACAAACACCTCTCAGTGCTCATGAGGATTCATAGTTCCGGGGTCAATATTGAGGTATCAATCAAGTTTTATTGGGACAACTTTATACTTTTCTGAGAGAAAAAAACCAGTTGCTGCTGTAGTGACTCCCTTTCAAATACCAGAAATAACTCAACCAGTAACTATGATATATTTTTTTCTCATTATTTAGATTTATCAAAAATTAGTCTAAAGTATAATGAAGAATCATAAAACTAAAAATAATATTCAATTCTTGTAATCTTCTTACTCTTTATAATTATAATAGTCTTGTTTTTATTAAATGTTTGTATGTGTACGGCAGTTTCTGCTTCGTGTTATACATCTTCATCAGAAGATATTAATCAAAAATACAGGAATCATATCCTGTATTTTTTTGTATTTAATATTCTAAATTAATAATCTTCTTATTAAATTCTTACAATTCTAAAGTATTATAACTATGTTATTTTTATATATTAAATTTTATATTATGAAAGCATTTGATTCGATTGCGTTACTCCTTCTTGTTATTGGTGGAATTAACTGGGGACTAATAGGAGCTTTTGACTTCAACCTTGTAAATACTATTCTTGGTGGAGTTCCAGTATTAGAGACTATAGTTTATATTTTGGTATGAATAGCTGCATTATTTGTTCTATTTTACGACGGGAAAAGACTACTAGACTTCTCAGATAATAACAATAATACTGTAAGATCACGAGTATAATTCATTTCTTAAAAAAATAAGGCATTTTACATGCTTTATTTTTTTGTTATATTTTTTAGATTATTGAATATACTCTATATATTAGTTATTAAACAAAATATTATGAATCTCCCAACAGAGCAACAAGCTCATGACCTCATAGAAAAATATTCAAGTTCTACGCAACAGCATCTTTATCAAGTTTGAGCTATTATGAAGTATTTCGCAGCAAAACTTTGAGAAGACACACATTATTGGTGGCTTGTTTGAGTATTGCACGATATAGATTGGGACCATATTGAAAAGGATGGGAGTAAGCATATGAAGGATGATTTTGAATCAATACTTTCAGAAATAGACGCTCCATCAGAGTTACTAGGAGATATAAGAGCTCATGGTTTTTTTCTTGATGGTATCGAAGAAGAACCAAACACACTTGTAAGAAAATATATAAATGCAGTAGATGAACTCTCAGGATTTATTTGGGCATATTTTCGAATGATTCCAAGCGAAGATGTTATGGATATCAAAGCTAAATCTATAAAGAAGAAACTTAAAGATAAGTGATTTGCAGCAGGAGTAGATAGAGAACATACGATGAATTGTGAAACCATGCTTGATATTCCACTGGACGATTTTATAGAAGATATTAAATATGCACTCAAAGAGAGTGACAGGACCTGGATAAAGTAATTATAGAAGTCGATTTTTTATACCATTTAAAAAAATTTTTTTCAAAGCGTGTAAATCTCAAAGTTCGTACACTGCATTGTACGCAAACTCATATTCATATAAATTTACATCTCTAAATGTAATAGCACTACATCAATGAGATATCAGAATAGCATTTACAAGTATTCTACTGAGTTCAAGATTATAATTACTATATGGAGCAATATAAGGCAAGAATACGAGTACAAAAAATGCTTTTTCGTATACATTGTCGATTTTTTCTAGTTTTTCCAAAAATAATTCAAATTGAGTTTCTAGAAAATGTAAATCAGCAATAGTTTGATAACTAGTATTTTTTATAAAAAGTTGAAAACTTCTCAGGGTTCATTGCAAGTGAGTTTCGATTTTTCATTGAGTAAGTAATGTATGAAGTTCATGAATTTCTATTTCACTGGTAAATGCATCTGCGTTTCATTCAAACAAAATATTGATAATGTTTTTATAATTGAGTATTTTTTGACTATGAGTATAGGAAACTCACTTAGGAAAATGACCGAACTTAATACAAACTTCAGTATCTAAAAGTGAGTAAGATGTTTCTCATTCTAAAATATTGGAATAATAACTCAGTTCTATATATATATTTTCCATAAGGGATAGATTTTCCGTGTAGGAGTAACGAAATCTCTTCTTTTCTTGAAGTTTTAGTATTGTTTCTTCACTCAGTAAAAAATCTTGATTTGGAATATAAGAGCTCAAAAAATCTTCGTTATATATTTTTATTTCTCGTTTTGATACTGCTTGAGATAAATAGGACTGAACATTAACGGGTTCAGTATATTTTCATGGAGTTGTTCGTATCATTTTGTTTTCAAACAATAGAGACTTGAAGTCCTGTGTTAATGTATGCGTATCAACTTTTAGCACATTCATAACTGACAAGGCATCTATCTCACCTGATTCTTTCAGAAGTTCTAAAATTAAATTTTTACGTTGAGCTGAATCCATAATATAATTTACAAGTTATAAAAAAATACTAACATACTTTTGAATATTACACTACAAATCGTACTATATTTAAAATACCACTTAAATTTAAATTATGAAAAAAAATAAACTTTGAAATACGTGAATTGATGTCACGAAAATATGTCTTGGAACCATGACTTGGGGACATCAAAATACAGAACTAGATGCCCATAATCAACTCGATTATGCTATTCTAGAAGCGTGAATAAATTTTATAGATACTGCTGAGGTCTATGCTATTCCACCATCACCAGATACAAGCTGACTTACAGAAAAATATATAGGAACTTGGTTTGCTAAAAATCCATGAATCAGAGAGTCAATTATTCTTGCAAGTAAGTTTGTCGGACCTTGAATGGATTGGATTAGAAACGGACGAGGGTTACATGCTCCTGATATGCGAGCTGCAGTAGAAGGGAGTTTAGAAAGACTTCAAACTGATTATATAGACCTCTACCAATTACATTGGCCACAACGGTCCGTCAATAAAATGGGGAAAATGAATTATGAGTCATCGATGCATTCTTCTCTTGATCACGAAGAAGATCATATTGTATCACTTCTCAGAGCATTTGAAGAATTACAGAAAGAATGAAAAGTAAAGTATCTTGGACTTTCTAATGAAACTCCTTGGGGAACAATGAAGTTTTTAGAGCTTGCTCGAAAACATAATCTTCCTGAAATACAAACAGTCCAAAATCCATATTCTCTTTTAAATAGGCAATATGAAGTTGGCTGAGCTGAAATATCATTATTTGAATGAGTAGGACTTCTAGCCTACTCTCCACTCGCTGGATGAGTTCTCACATGAAAATATAATAATGGCCAAATGCCTAAAGGTTCTCGATACGAAACTTGGGGAAGTGCGAGACAAAAACAAAATCTTAATGATCGAGCTCTAAGCTTTGTGGAGAGCCTCCAAAATATCGCAGATAAAGTAGGTATTTCAGTAACTCAACTTTCACTTGCTTGGGTCAATCAAAAGGAATATGTTCATGGAAATATCATTGGAGCTACGACCCTTGAACAACTCAAAGAAGATATTGACTCAATAAACATTAGGCTTTGAGATGAAACACTCCATGAGATAGATAGTATATTTTCACAAAACCCAAATCCAGCTACCTATTAGTTGTACACTTACATAATTTATATATAAAAATACTCGCAATCTGCGAGTATTTTTATAATTACTTGTAAACTATTTTATTTGCATAAAATCTACTTTTTATACTTTGTAAAATTATACTATTGAATACTTTCATAAGATATTTTATTAAAACACTATTTTTTCTGTTTATTTTTACATCTGCCGGATGAGTGAATGCAGAGAGTTGAGATAGTTCAACCTGATCTATAGTAATACCAATGGAGTCAAATCTTGTAATTTCGCAAGATGGAAAAAAATTATGACTCTTTTCAACTATGGATCTCATTGACTCTATAGAAATAAAAATTACTGAAACACAATGATCAATTCAACTCTTAGAAGGAGTAATGCAGCAAACGAATGAAAAAGTTACTGCCTTAGATATATCCTATAAAAGTTGGAAAAATACTCTTTCTTCTCTTAAAAGTACCCAAACTCAAAGTTGAGTGATAGATCTAAATCTCATTAATAAACTTCCAGAAAGCCTACAAGTTATGACTCAGGATCTTGTTTCACAATTAGAGCTAGAATTTCAAGCAGCTGAAATCACAAATCTAGAGGATGTTTTCAGAATAGAAGAACGAATCACTGAATCCTATGAACTCAAGAATAATGAACTAGAAATTTTACTAGAAACACAGGAGATGAAGATGAAAAATCTTCTACAATCCCTTGAAATATTCCAAGATGAGCTCATTTTACAACAAAAATTATTACGAGAACTGTATAAAAACCAATGAAATAATTTAGCTCAGCTCTTACTTATTCTTGCAATAATATTTTTATTTTCACATTCTACTAGGTGGATAATACATTCTAGAACGAAACTTTCAGACGATAAAAAAAACGTATTAGCATGAGCTGTGAGATGGATTACTAACTCTGCTTTTGTTACTGTAATAGCTGTCTTCTTCTTTTCAGAACTTTTAAATTTTCTGCCTTTTGTAGCAATACTTGGTACAGCTATTGGTTTTGCACTTCGAGATATTATATCATCATTTATTGCTTGGTTCCTCATTGGTCACAAAGATTCTGTCTATAAACTCTGAGATGTAATTGAAGTAGAGTGAGATAATGTATTTGGGAGAGTCTTTAAAATCTCTCCGGTAGTGACTACTATTCAAGAGCTCGGACTTTCAGGACCAAGTGGGATGTACAAGACTTTTCCAAACAAGGCAGTATTTGAAAAATCTATTAAAAATATCTCAAAAATCAATGGTTGGATTTACATAACTATTGATATTATCTTAGATAAAACCAGTTCAATTACACTTTCAAAAAAGATACTGCTTGAATCTATGCAACACGTCCTTCAAGATGATAAATACAGTTCCCCTGCTGATTCGAGGGCACCATTTAAGAGATATTGAATTACAGAGGATCATATGCACCCAGAAATATTTCTCGATATAAAACCTCAAGGTATTTTTCTGAGATGAAAAGTATTTGTTTACTGGCCAGAACGACATTGAGTTCGTTCAGATATTGTTGAGCTGTTCTTCGAGTGCTCACAAAAAGAAAAATCTGTCGTTATTAAACAGCTTGAAATTGGGTAGAAAGGGATAATTAATACTTTAATTAGATTCTTGGAGAAATAAGTATATCGTAGCCAGAATATCCAAGTTCTCATAATTGAGACTGATTTATATTGAGAGTCGCTTGTTTCCATTTTAAGTAGAGTGGGACTCAATAATCTTTTCAAATATCTTCTTCTTGGAATAGTATTCTTACTCAAATCTCTTCAAGGCATCATGTAATTTGAGAGATTAATTTTCTTGAAAAAACATCTTGTAATGGACTGTCCTCACTTATATTTTCAATAATACCTTTTAAAAGTGGGAGTTCACTTCCATTCAATACACTTTCTATAAAATTCAAATACCATTCTACTTTTGAGAGAAAATGTTCAGAATTTCATGATAAAACTTCATGTAAACTCACCATAAGAGCATCGAGTTTATCAAAATATGAAAGGAGTTGTGATATTACATCGCACTTTTCTATACAGGATTCCAAAGCTCTTGTTTCTTCAATACTTATCTCACTTCAAAGTATGTTTTTGCATAAGTCCTGTACTAAACCTCTTTCATAAAGGATATGTATATTTTCTACAGCAGCTTCAAATTGTTTTTTTATAGGAGTTGGTACATCTCAAAAAATTGATAAAACTTCTGTGTTATCGTGATTTCTAGCTAAGAATAAAAGTAACTCTACATTTATTCATAATTGAGTGAGCTCTAATTCAAATAGAAGGATTGTTTGATACATTCTTTCTTGATGTACTCATACATAATCTTGATAATTCATTCTGAGTCATATATTGTGATCTCAATTTTCTCAGAATCTTCTGAGTCTATGAGAACTTTGCTTGAGAGTTTCAATACTTATAGCATCACTATACCTTCATTCTATAGTATCTAATATTCGTTGTTTGTTTTGAGAGAGTTCTTCATTAGTACTTCAACAACTCAGGCAGTATTTTGTAATATCTTGTTTTAAAATTTTGATTCCACTTTCTAGCATAATTCTAAGATTTTATTTAATTCCTGAGTACTTGAAATTATTTTATAAGGACTTCATTTTTCGAGTCGAGCTCTTTCATGAAAACCAAAATCTACAGCTATTGTTTCAACTCCTACTTCATTTCCTTCTAGTATATCTCAAAGGGTATCTGTAATAAAGTAACAATCATCTTTTGAAAAATCATATTTGTTGAATATATATTTAAATTTTTCTACTTTAGATTTGTGGAAGTCTCCTCCAAGGACTTCAGTAAAGTATTCCATTTCATGATGACACAGATATTTTTCAATAGAATATTCTCTGTTACTTGAAATTATAAACAGGGTATAATCCTGAGAAAGTTTTTCGAGTTCCAGTTTTGAAAAAAATGGTATACACAAACACACATCTTCAAAATAAAGTTTACGAAATAGTTCTCTTGATTCTCAGTGAAATGATACAGCTGGAGTTTCAAAAACATTTCAATCGTGATGAGCTTTCCATTGTTCTACAGTGGTATCACCTAGTCCTGCCATCTTAATTTTTTGATGAGAGTAATCAAAGGTATCAGCCAAGACTCCATCGAAGTCGAAAATTAAGTATTTTTTCATGGGAGAATTTGTATTTTTGAATTATTTAAAATTGATTGGCATATTCTATCAACTAAAGCACAAGTTCTATGTATAACTTTATCTGCATCTTGTTGAAGCATTCTAAATTCTATATCACTTTTTTGAGAAAATTCTGTATTATGTATAAGATTATGGAATCTTTTCATTTTTTCTTGAATGATCCAGTATTTTTTTTCAAATATTCTGTCACAAGTATCGAAAAATTTGTTATCTTCTTCGAGACAGTAATCAATTTCTATCGAAATTCAATGAGGTATTCATAATTCCGTAAGACGCATTGAACAGATTGAAGTAAAATCTGATAATGAATCATATCATTCTAAACAGCTTCTAACTCAATCTAAAAATGGGTCTTCATAATCTCCTAAAAGTCATACAATCATTGAATTTTCATAGTTTTAAAGTATTTATTTACAATAATAGAAATATATTTATAAAATACAAACTTAATATTTGGTACTTAACTCGGCCTCTCGCGAGTTTTTTTATTTTTATCGTCTGGGAAAAATTTAAGAAAATATATAAAAATACTGAATTTGTTTAAATTTACGCAAAAATTGGCTTTAGGAAACACGATAAAAAAAGTCTCGTCTGGAAAAAAGTAAAATTTGACCTTGATTTGAGAGTCATTATATTAGATGATGTATATTTCCAAAAATAAAATCAATCTATGGCAGAAATGAAAACAGGACATGAAAATTATGGTGCTGATAATATTCAGGTACTTGAAGGACTCGAACCAGTTCGAAAACGTCCAGGTATGTATATCGGTTCTACAGATGAGAGAGGTCTCCACCATCTTGTATGGGAAATCGTAGATAACTCGATTGATGAAGCAATGGCAGGGTATTGTGATTCTATTACTATTAAGCTACATAAAGATGGAGCATGTAGTGTTGAGGATAACGGTCGAGGTATTCCAGTAGAAAAACATTCAAAAACATGAGTTTCTACCTTGGAAACTATCCTAACAGTCCTTCACGCTGGATGAAAATTTGGTTGAGGAGGGTATAAAGTATCAGGTGGACTACATGGAGTTGGTGCTTCAGTAGTAAATGCACTTTCTACAAAACTTGAAGCGTGGGTCCACAGAGACGGGAAGATCTATTACCAGTCATTTTCTATGTGAGTTTCAGATGGTGATGTTGAGGTTGTTGGAAAAACTAAGAAAACAGGAACAATCATAAAATTTTATCCTGATGCTAGTATTTTTAAGATGACAACGGAATTTGATTACAAAACAATCAAGAACCGAATGCGTCAACAAGCGTACTTAACGAAGGGAATCAAGCTCACATTGAATGATGAACGAAAAGACAATAACTATAAGTTTTATTTTGAAGGAGGGATTAAATCATATGTTAATTTCTTGAATAAAAATGAATCAACTATTGGAAAAGTCTTTTATGCTGAGAAAGAGAAAAATGATATCCTTGTAGAGGTTTCAATCCAATATAACAAAGACTACTCGGATAACATAATATCATTTGTAAATAATATTCACACTCCAGAAGGGGGAACGCACATGACTGGGTTTAGAACAGCCCTGACTCGAACAATAAACAAATATGCTCGTGATAAAGGTATTTTAAAAGAAAAAGACCAAAATCTTACAAACGAAGATGTGATAGAAGGTATAGTTGTTGTTCTTTCTATTAAAGTCATTGATCCTCAATTTGAAGGTCAGACAAAAGCGAAGCTTGGAACTACTGAAGCGAGGTGAGCAGTTGACAGTGTCTTTTCTGAAAAGTTCATGGAGTTTCTTGAAGAAAATCCTGCTTCAGGAAAATCAATTTGTGAAAAAGTAAATCTTGCAGCAAAAGCGAGACTTGCTGCAAGAGCAGCTCGAGATACTGTTATTAGAAAAGGAGCTCTTGAGGGTATGACACTCCCTGGAAAGCTTGCCGATTGTTCGAGTAAAGATCCAGCCGATTCTGAGATATATATTGTCGAAGGAGATTCTGCAGGTGGTTCAGCAAAGCAATGACGTGATAGAGAACATCAGGCTATTTTACCACTGAGAGGGAAAATCCTCAATACAGAACAAGCTCGTATCGACAAGATATTTGCCAGTGAACAAATTAAAAATCTCATCATCGCAATGGGGACATCTATAGGTGAAACCTTTGATATATCAAAACTCAGATATCATCGTATAGTTATTATGACAGATGCTGATGTTGATGGAGCTCATATCCGAACATTGCTCCTGACATTCTTCTTTCGGTATATGAAAGATATCATAAAAGGAGGATATCTCTATATAGCACAACCACCTCTCTATAAGCTTACAAAGGGGAAAAACTCTTGGTATGTATACAATGAAGAACAAAAAGAAATGATTATCGCAGAAAACGATATTATAGGTGATAATATTCAACGGTACAAAGGTCTGGGGGAAATGAATCCAGAACAACTTTGGGAAACAACTATGGACCCAGCAGAAAGAAAGATGTACAAAGTAGGGATAGAAGACTCACAAAGGGCTGATGAAATGTTTAAGATACTTATGGGGGGTGAAGTTGCTCCACGAAGAAAATTCATTCAATCAAGAGCCAAGAGTGTAAAGAACTTAGATGTCTAAGTTATATATAAAAAGCACCTCAGTATGAGGTGTTTTTTTATATATTCCTGAGTTATAGTATAATACTAATGAAAAATTAATTTGAGCCAATATTCGCAAGAGAATCATTAATATATTTATGTACAATTTTATTGTATATCGACTGTTAAAAACTTGATAAAATATCATAATTTTTTTTATCATAAAAAGTTTGACATATAGCCAAATACTAATAAAATCCTCAAGCTTTTTTCGTTCTTGAAATACTCTGCTTTTTGAAAGAAATACTTTTTCTCTTTTGATGGAATACACTCATATATAAGATAGTTGCAGCACTTTCGGTGATTCCTATGTAATATATACAGTATCTGTAAAAATTGTGAAAGAAAAAATTGAGTATTCCTAATTTGTATTTAGGGATAGAATATTCCCCCGTAGCTCAGCGGTAGAGTAGACGACTGTTAATCGTTTGGTCATTGGTTCGAATCCAATTGGGGGAGCCATAAAAAAACTATATATATAAGGTAGAGAAACTTCTCTACCTTATATATAATTTACGGAGAGGTGCCAGAGTGGTCGAATGGAACAGTCTTGAAAACTGTCGTGGGGCAACTCACCCAGAGTTCGAATCTCTGTCTCTCCGCCATTATTGTTTTGGAAAAGTTAATTGGAAAGGTGCCAGAGTGGCCGATCGGGCTCCCCTGCTAAGGGAGTGAACCTCCGGGTTCCGAGGGTTCGAATCCCTCTCTTTCCGCCATTATATCCTGAGCTTTCCCGAGCAAAATTGGGGCCTGTAGCTCAGTGGTTAGAGCAGTCGGCTCATAACCGATTGGTCGTTAGTTCAATTCTAACCAGGCCCACCATATAGTATTGATTGAGATTACGTTGCTAATCTTAAAAAAAAGAGTGGAAAAACACAGTAGTATAGTAGTATTTAAACAGGATATCTAAGGAAAATATAAAAAGGTTAAAAAAAGTTTTGACTTAAGCTATATATCCAATACAATCCTCCTGCTTTAGAAAAAGAGAAACATTATTTGGACATAAGATTGAAGCTCGTCAAACCAGCTAAATGAAAGTTAAAAAAACTTTTGACAATCGATACTTTAAAAATACAATCTCTTAGCTTTCAAGAAGCAAACGTTCCTTAAAATAAACAGAATATTAGAAAAAAATGACCTTTAGTGCTTTGGAAAAAAACTAAAAAATCAAAGACCTATTTTCGTATTTATACTTAAATAGGCATTACGTTTAAAAGAGTTTGATCCTAGCTCAGGGTGAACGCTAGCGGTGCGCCTAACACATGCAAGTCGAGCGGTAGAAGAGAGAAGCTTGCTTTTCTCTTTGAGAGCGGCGAACGGGTGAGTAACACGTTGGTATCTGCCCCCAAGTCAGGGATAGCCATTGGAAACGATGATTAATACCGGATAGTCTCTTCGGAGTAAAAATTTATTGCTTGGGGAGGAACCTGCGTTCTATCAGCTTGTTGGTGAGGTAATAGCTCACCAAGGCTATGACGGATAACTGGTCTGAGAGGATGATCAGTCACAATGAAACTGAGACACGGTTCATACTCCTACGGGAGGCAGCAGTGAGGAATCTTCCACAATGGACGAAAGTCTGATGGAGCGACACCGCGTGAAGGATGACGGTCTAACGATTGTAAACTTCTTTTCTGAGGGAGCATAATGAGAGTACCTCAGGAATAAGGGACGGCTAATTACGTGCCAGCAGCCGCGGTAATACGTAAGTCCCAAGCGTTACCCGGAATTATTGGGTGTAAAGGGTTCGTAGGTGGATTTTTAAGTCAGGTATGAAAGACCAGAGCTCAACTCTGCGTTTGTGCTTGAAACTGAAAATCTAGAATCAGGGAGAGGTAAGCGGAATTCTTAGTGTAGGGGTGCAATCCGTAGATACTAAGAAGAACACCAAAAGCGAAGGCAGCTTACTGGAACTGTATTGACACTGAGGAACGAAAGCGTGGGGAGCAAAAAGGATTAGATACCCTTGTAGTCCACGCCCTAAACGATGATAACTAAGTGTTGGGAATTGTCCCAGTGCTGAAGCTAACGCGATAAGTTATCCACCTGAGGAGTACGGTCGCAAGATTAAAACTCAAAGGAATAGACGGGGACCCACACAAGCAGTGGATCACGTGGTTTAATTCGACAATAAACGGGGAATCTCACCCAGACTTGACATCCTGAGAATCTTTGAGAAATCAGAGAGTGCCTTTACGGGAGCTCAGTGACAGGTGCTGCATGGTTGTCGTCAGCTCGTGCCTTGAGGTGTTCGGTTAAGTCCGTTAACGAGCGCAACCCATGTCTCTAGTTATTATGTCTAGAGAGACTGCCTTGGTTAACAAGGAGGAAGGTGTGGATGACGTCAAATCAGCATGGCTTTTACGTCTGGGGCTACACACATGATACAATGGTATGTACAAAGAGCAGCAATACGGTAACGTGGAGCCAATCTTCAAAGCATATCTCAGTCCGGATTGAGGTCTGCAACTCGACCTCATGAAGTTGGAATTGCTAGTAATCGTGAATCAGATATGTCACGGTGAATGTGTTCCTGGGTCTTGTACTCACCGCCCGTCACGGCATGGGAGTTAGTAATATCGGAAGCTCCTCTATGAATATGGGGGTCCATGGTAGGACTAATGACTGGGCTGAAGTCGTAACAAGGTATCCGTAGGCGAACCTGCGGATGGACTATCTCCTTATATTTTTCCTTAAAGTGTCTAATTGTTGTTTTTTTCTAATATCTTGTTTATTTTGTCCTTTAAAATAATCTGATCAGTCAAAGTTAAGTAAATAGAGAAATGAGACATGAATAATAGTGTAAACTATATTAAAATTTATGTATGGCACAAAGTGGATGCCTTGACTCAAATATCCGATGAAGGACGTACAAGTCTGCGATAAGCTTGGAGGAGTCGACAAGAGACGTTATTACTCCAAGATTTCCGAATGGGGGAACCCAATACAAGTAATTTGTATCATCCGTAATACGGAAGGACACACGGTGAACTGAAATATCTAAGTAGCCGTGGAAAATAAATCAAAAGAGATTCCCTGAGTAGTGACGAGCGAAACGGGAACAGCCCAAACCATAAGATACGCGTAGGTAGCTTCTGTACTTATGGGGTTGTAGGAATAATATTCGGGGAGGCTAATAAACCGAATATACTGTATTATTATTAAGAGAAATGTAATGGAATGCATACCATAGAGGGTGAAAGTCCCGTATCCTAAAATAATTTTACCGTGTATCTATTATTTCCTGAGTAGGATCAGGCACGTGTAACCTGGTTTGAATCTGGGGAGCCCACTCTCCAAGGCTAAATAGTATTTGAGATCGATAGTGAACTAGTACCATGAGGGAAAGGTGAAAAGAACCCCGGGAGGGGAGTGAAATAGAACCTGAAACTTTGTGCCTTTAATGAGATGGAGCCTTCGGGTGACATCGTACTTTTTGTAGAACGGACCAACGAGTTAATGAGTATGGCAAGGTTAAGACAGTTATAGTCGGAGCCGTAGTGAAAGCGAGCCTGAATAGGGCGACTTAGTCATATTTATTAGACCCGAAACTAGGTGAGCTTCCCATGAGCAGGCTGAAGTAAAGGTAAAACTTTATGGAGGGCCGAACCATTTGGAGCTGCAAGTCCATTGGATGACTTGTGGGAAGGAGTGAAAAGCTAATCGAACCTAGAGATAGCTGGTTCTCCGCGAAATAGCTTTAGGGCTAGCCTCGGTCAACTATTACAGAGGGGTAGAGCTCTGATAGGGCTAGCGGGACGCGAGTCTTAGCAAACCCTGATAAACTTCGAATACTCTGTAAACTATACCGGGAGTCAGACGGTGACAGATAAGTGCCATCGTCAAAAGGGAAACAGCCCAGACTACTATCTAAGGTCCCTAATTTATAACTAAGTGGAAAAAGATGTGAGATTGCTGCGACAACCAGGAGGTTGGCTTAGAAGCAGCCACCCCTTTAAAGAGTGCGTAATAGCTCACTGGTCAAGCGATCTTGCGCTGAAAATTCAACGGGGCTAAGTTATAAACCGAAGATGTAGAATTAATTTATTAATTGGTAGCGGAGCGTTCCGTATGTTGATGAAGGTGAAGGGTGACCTTTGCTGGAGATATCGGAAGTGAAAATGTTGGTATGAGTAACGTAATGAAGATGAAAACTCTTCACACCGGATACCCAAGGTTTCCTACGCAACGTCAGTCGACGTAGGGTTAGTCGGTCCTAAGGTGCAACCGAAAGGTGGAGCTGATGGATACTAGGTTAATATTCCTAGACTATGTATATGAAGTGAAGGGGGGACATATCGGGATATAGAAGACTCTGAATGAATTGAGTTACGAAGACAAGTCTTAAGATGTAGGAAAATCCGCATTTTTATTAAGGGCGAGTCCAGTTATGGTGCTTTTGCTAGCTTGCTAGTGAGAAATCCGGCTTCTACTATATTCTGGTATCGAGAAAAGCCTCTAAGCGTTAATTGTATATGTAACCGTACCGTAAACGAACACTCGTGGGTTAGTGGAGAACACTAAGGTGGACGAGATAACCATGCTTAAGGAACTCGGCAAAACAGCGGTCGTAACTTCGGGATAAGACCTGCCTGGCTTCTAATTTAGGAACCAGGCCGCAGCGAAAGAACTCAGGCGACTGTTTACCAAAAACACAGCTCTGTGCAAACTCGTAAGAGGATGTATACGGGGTGATGCCTGCCCAGTGCTAGAAGGTTACGGGGATGTGTGCAAGCACTGAACTTAAGCCCTAGTGAACGGCGGCCGTAACTATAACGGTCCTAAGGTAGCGAAATTCCTTGTCGGGTAAGTTCCGACCCGCACGAATGGCATAACGGTCTGAGTACTGTCTCAAGCATGGACTCGGTGAAATTGCAATGTCGGTAAAAATGCCGACTACCTGCAGCAAGACGGAAAGACCCTATGGAGCTTTACTATAGCTTGGTATTGGGTTATGTTTTAAAATGTGCAGAATAGGTGGGAGACTATGAAGTATTGACGCTAGTCGGTATGGAGTCACCTTTGAGATACCACCCTTTTTAAAATGTAACTCTAACCCGTAATACGGGGACAGTGCTTGGTGGGTAGTTTAACTGGGGCGGTTGCCTCCTAAAGAGTAACGGAGGCGCGCAATGGTCAACTATCTTCGGATGGAAATCGAAGAGATAGTGTATTCGCATAAGTTGGCCTGACTGAGAGACCTACAAGTCGATCAGACACGAAAGTGGGCGAAAGTGATCCGGCACCAACGAGTGGAAGTGGTGTCGCTCAACGGATAAAAGTTACCCTAGGGATAACAGGCTGATCGCGTCCAAGAGTTCACATCGACGACGCGGTTGGGCACCTCGATGTCGGCTCGTCGCATCCTGGGGCTGGAGAAGGTCCCAAGGGTATGGCTGTTCGCCATTTAAAGCGGTACGCGAGCTGGGTTCAGAACGTCGTGAGACAGTTTGGCCCCTATCTGCTGTAGGCGTTTAGGAATTTGAGAAGATCTGCTCCTAGTACGAGAGGACCGGAGTGGACGAACCTCTGGTGTATCGGTTGTCATGTCTAATGGCACTGCCGAGTAGCTAAGTTCGGAAGGGATAACCACTGAAAGCATCTAAGTGGGAAGCCTACTTCAAGATTAGATTCCTCTAGCCTTGAGCTAATAAGTCCCCATGGAGACTACATGGTTGATAGGTTGTAAGTGTAAGTGTAGCGATACACTCAGCTGAGCAATACTAATCGGACGAATGGATTTTAATATTTTTTTACTAGTATTTATTATTGTTTCTCTTTTAGTTAACTTTGACAGGTCAGATTATTGACAAAAAAACACGCTCTTAGAAAATTTGATGTTAATGTCTTGGTGGTTATAACGGTTGGGGTACACCTGTTCCCATTTCGAACACAGCAGTTAAGTCAACTTGTGCCGATGGTAGTGCATCTCGTAGATGTGTGAGAGTAGGTAGCTGCCAAGACATTGATATTAAATTTTGAAAATATTGTTTTTACACTGTGGTGCTTGAGAAAATCTCTATGCACGAGTAGCTCAGTTGGAAGAGCAGCGCCCTTCTAAGGCGAAGGTCACAGGTTCGAGCCCTGTCTCGTGTACCATTATTCTTCCCTTGGATTACAAAAATGGGTTATTAGCTCAGATGGCGAGAGCATCTGCCTTACAAGCAGAGGGTCGTAGGTTCGAGTCCTACATAACCCACCATATTATAAAAAATTAAAAACTATCTTAGAAATAAGATAGTTTTTTTATGTCTTTATTTTAATAAGAACTATGTCGATTATGATAAAATCTAAAGATCTTCGACATAATCTTTGAAATTATTCAAAATTGCTTGCCATCATTGTTGTTGTAACTCAGCAGTATTTTCTTCTTCTATTTCAAATTCAATTAAGACATTAACACAGTGACTCTCTGACTGAAATTCCACTTCTGCCTTTCTTCCATCTCACATGGTATATGATATGAGTTTTTTAGGAATGATTTCAGTGTATGTTCCACAAAAATCAAATTCTACGGATTCGTCTTTTGCTGCCATAATATAGTGAAACTCTCATCAATCCTGAAAATCGTTACTAGCTTTAGAACAATGCCATTCTTCATTCGCATGATTCCATTGTGTTATATGTTCTGGGAGAATATAGGCTTCCCAAACAGTATCTATATCAGAGTGAATATGGACTCAGATAAGTATTGCAGTATCTTTCATATGAATAACATAATATATATATTATTAATATTATAATTATTTATTTCTTTTTTGAAATTCTTTCTTCATATTCTTCTTTCAGTAAATCTCCATTTACTGACATCGCAGCACTTGATCCATTTGCTATTGCTTGCGCTAGACTTCTACCACTGTATGAATTATCTCCTGCTGCGTAAATTCCTTCTACAGAAGTTTTATGATTTTCATCAATATAAATTCTTCCTTCACTCGTTATTTTACATTCAATATCTGAAGCTAAAGTATCATGAAGGGAATGAGGTGGTCGAGCATAAATGAATGAAAATCTTTTACTTTTTCAGTCCTCAAAAATTAGTTTTTGAACTATTCCATCTTGGTGTTCAATTTCTATAATTTTCTTTTCTATGACTGGAATATTATGGTTTTCAATAGTAAAGATTTTAGAATCTTTCAGACTCGATGTTCAGTTTGTAATGAGGGTAAGATTTTTAGTCCAGCTAGAGATAAGTGGGATCATTTCCAAAGCTAATTCTCCGTCTGCAATTAGAGCAGTCTTACAATCTCTATGTTCGTATCAATCACAATAAGGGCAATGAATGACACTTTTTCCCCAGCATTCAGCAAATCAAGGAATTGGTGGGAGTAAATCTAGGAGTCCAGTTGTAAACATGATTTTTTGAGTTGTATATTTTTTTCAAGATGTCGTAAAAACTTGGAAACCTTTTTTTTCTCAGTCTATTTTTTCTATCTGTGATACGGTATCAGTAACTCTTGAAACACATGTATATTTTTCAAGATCAGCCTTACAATCCTGAAGTATTTCTTCTGGTTTTTTATGATCATGGCTTATTAGATTATGTGCTTTTACTGCAAATCTATTAGCAGGTTTTCCTGCGTCAATTATGAGTGTTTTTCTGATGGAACGTCATAAGGTTAAGGCTGCTGAGCTACCTGCAAAGCTTCCTCATATGATAATAACTTCAAATTCTTTCATAATTTTTATTAGTGAATAATCTTCTATACTATATTAAAATATTGTAAGAATAATAATATTATAGCAGCTCTGATTCTGTGAGGAGCTCTTTTAGGGGAATGATTTCTCATTTCTGAGTAAGAAATTTTTTTTCAGAAAGTAAATCTCTTCTGACTACACAGCTATTTAAATCTTTAGCTGAATAAGTGTCTATTAAATCTGGATTTATTTTCAGTCTTTTTTATTATTCAAATTTTTTTTAAAAAAGGCCGTACTTCATTCCATAAATTCTGTCCATTGGGGTACAAATTCATGTCTTTCTCCTTCATAAATAACAAGATCTACTTGTTTATCTACATTGTTAAAGCTTTCTTTAATTTCTTTTCCCCAACTTACAGGGCAACTCTCGTCTTGTGATCAAAAATATATCTGAACAGGAGCCTGTACATTTTTAAAATATCACTGTGGAGATATACTTGCAAAAGTATCAGGATTTTGTAGATTTCAGATATCATTTGTTAGTTTTTCTTTTTCTCGAGAATTTAACCTGCTACTACTCCATCTCTGATAATTGTAGTATTCATTACTGTGAACTGGGGCATATAATATTGCTGCATCAATAAGTTCAGGAGCAGCCACTAAACTATACATTGTTACTCAGCCACCCATAGAGTGTCAAAGCATTCAAATAGATTGAGTATCTATAGTGGCTAATATTTCTTCTCAATCCTCCTGAGATTTTTGTACAGCCAATATAGCATTAATAACATCTGTACCATATTTTTTAATTCTGAGAATCATTCATGTACTTGAAAGACTTTGATCAGTATCAGAAAAGCCATGATTTCTATAATCACTATGAATTACTGCAAATCAGTTACTTGCAAAATAGTCTTGTTCTCTTTTTAAACCTCTTCATAGGGTATAAATACTGGTATCTATATATCAATGATTAAGAATAATCAAAGGGGCATTCTCAATATTCTTTGGTATATTCATTATACCAGATATAGAACGTCCTTCACTTATATAACTGATTTGATAGCGAGTATAGAGAGGGGCTTGAGATAAAATGTTTTCAAATGTAAAGTCACGTCCATCAGCAATATAGTTGAGATAATCATTATCTTCTTGATTTGATGTACGAGTGATATTTTTGTGTGGCTTAAGATTTTCTATTTCGTTACTTTTTATAATGACAAGTTCACTTCAAGAGCGAGTTAATGCACCAGAATTATCTGGCAAAACCCTTGTGCAGGAAATTATAAATACTATTAGAAATCATAGCAGAATAGAGATAGAATATTTACGCATCAAATATTATTAAAAGTATAATTGGTTTTACTATACATTACATTGGGTATAAAAATTATTTAGATAATATTCTCTCATTCAAACAACATTTCAGGCATTCAATCCATATAAGGAAATGCTTGTGAAACCAAAGCTTTAACTTCAGGAATTTGCATACTTTGTGTATGAGCTTCTTTATTTTTCCATTCCTCATATCCACAAATATAATCTCAATGTATTGCCATATTGTACTTTATACATCAAGGCATATTTAGAGCTGGAACTTGTTTCAAAATTTCCGCTATTTTTCAAGCATTTCATTTTGTTGCTTTCATCTTAAAGACTCATACGTAGTTTGTCATAAGGATTTTGATTAAAATGATAATGTTTTATTATCTGATTTTATGAACAGAAATCAATTTTTAAAATCAAACCTAAACTTTCAATAATAATTTTCACGTGTATACTCCACACTATAAATATTAACTCAAAACATGCATAATTTTTTACTTACTACTTCACTGTGACTTGAGTCATTAACCAAACACGAAGTAAATAAACAAGGCTGAACTATCACTGAGGTACAAGACAAGGCAATTTATTTCAATGGAGAAATTGAAATGATGGCTCGAATGAATATCTGGTCACGTTTTTGAAATATCTTGTATTATGTTTTAGATACTGAGAGTCAATTAACAGATTTTGATACCTATTTTGATATAGTATTTGCGCAAGATTGGAAGAAATATATTCCAAGAGGTTTTGCTGTTATGATTAAGGCTACGTCAATAAAGTCAGATCTCTGAGCAACTTCTACACTTCAAGCACTTGCAAAAAAAGCTATCGCTAAAAAAATAGTATGAGAAAAATATCTTGACGAAGACGATAGACTTGGAAAAATAGAAATACGTATTCTCATGGAAAATAATACTCTCAGAATCTTACTTAATACTTCAGGAATTTGACTCCATAAGAGAGGGTACAGAGAGATGACCTGAGATGCTCCACTCAAGGAAAATATTGCAGCAGGGCTCGTTATTTTATCTGGATGGAAGTTTAGAGAACCTCTCTATGATATATTTTGTGGTTCAGGAACTATTGCGATTGAAGCAGCAATGATTGCTAGAAATATGGCTCCTTGAATGAAGCGACATTTTGCTTTTGAAAAATGGTCTTGGATTCAAGAAAATTTATTAGAACAAGAAATAAAATTAGCAAAAACGAAAGAATTTGAATGAGAATACAAAATCTATTCAACAGATATACGTCATGATATTATAGAGCTTGCGAAGAGAAACGCGAAGTTTGCTGGTGTGGATAAAAACATTAATTTTTGAACACAGGATTATGTGACCTACTTAAGGCGAGAACTACAATGATGGTTGGTTTCAAATCCTCCATATGGTCTACGTTTAGAAGATGCAAATGTTCCAAAAATACATGAAGATATCTCTGAACTATTAAAGAAAAACTCAAATTTAAAAGGATGAATTATCACAGCTCATACTGATTTTGAAACCTACAGTAATACAAAATATAAAAAACGTAAACTTTATAATGGAGGAGAAATGTGTTATTTTTATAAAAAAGAACAGAATTAATTCTGTTCTTTTATTTTGCAATTTTTATTATTACTCAGATATTTCAATGGATTCAAGTTCAGAATCATTATTACGCATAATTTCTTTCATTGGAGATTCAGTATCAGGAGAAATAATTGAGGCTTCTATTTCTGCATTTGAGTCATCAATATTTTCTTGCATATCTTGTGTGTCACTCCCAGTTTTTAAGTCTTCTGAAATTTTAACTTCTGTATCAGTGACATTGGAATTACAAGCTGTAAATACCATAAGACTTACAAAAAGAGCAATAATTTTTTTATTCATTTTTAGGAAAAAATATTAATTAAAAGATGTCCGTATTAGAACTGTTCGTTTAACTTGAGCTTGCTTTGATAGAACATTCTAGAGCTTGATACTCCGTATCTCTGTGCTGCGATTCTATCAATTCACATCCCGAATGCGAATCATGAGTATTTCATAGGATCTATTCCACACCCTTCCAGAACTGTTGGATGTACCATTCATGCTCCGAGTAATTCAACCCAACCAGTGCCCGAACACATAGAACATTTTTTAGCTGATTTATTACCAGTTCCTGAACATATTTGACAACTGACATCTACTTCAGCACTCGGTTCAGTAAATGGGAAAATACTAGGTCTAAACCTGAGTTCTGTTTTTTCTCAGAGTAGTTGTTTCATAACGGTATCAAGTGTCCATTTGAGATCTCCAAATGTTACTCCTTCACCAACGACCAGTCACTCAAGTTGATAAAAGTTTGAGGTATGACGTGCATCTTCTTGTTCATACCGAAATACTCTCCCAGGAACGATGATTTTAATCGGAAGCTCACCCTTAAGCATAGTTCTCACTTGAACAGGAGATGTGTGGGTACGTAGTAAATATTTCTCTCAGGCTTTTTTATGTTTATTGATGGTATCAGTTATCCAGAAAGTATCCCAAACATCTCTTGCTGGGTGATTATCAGGGATGTTGAGCATGTCAAAGTTGTGTTTCTCATCTTCGATTTGAGGCCCATCCTCTATTTTGAATCAAAGTGAAATGAATATATCTTCTAACAGTTCAGTTGCATGGGAAATAGGATGCTTATGACCGAGATTTTCTGATTCAAATCCTATTGATACATCAAGCGCTTCTTTTTCTTCTATATGAGAAAAATACGCATTTTCTATATCTAAACCCTTTTGAGTTAGTAAATCTGCGAACTCGTTTTTAAGAGTATTGGCTGTCACTCAAATAGTTTTTTTATCATCTATACTGAGATCTTTTACTCAGGCAAGTATTGATTTAAGTTTTCATTTTTTCCCAAGATACTCAGATTCAAGAGCTTTTAATTCGTCTTGAGTTTGAACTGATGTAAGTGACTTCTTAAAATCACTTTCTAATTGCTTTAATTTTTCAGTCATTGTGACACATACTATAATATAAATATATGGATTTGATAATAAGCAGCCTCACGTAAAAAGCAAGGTTTTTCTATTCTTGTACTTTATGTGTTTTTGATATATAAGTTTTATATAAAAACTGTAAAAAAAACTTTTGACAATGTATGAGTATTTCATACAATACCGGAGCTTTACGAAATTCCCATCAGAAAAACGGGGAAAAACAGTGAATGTTAAATACTACTCTTTTGCTTACAGTAAACAAAAAGAATCAGTTTAACCTCTGGCTTTATTTTTATAAAAAATACGACACATGGCTGGATTGCTAGCTCGAAAAATCGAGATGACACGAGTAATAAAGGATGATAGATTTATACCTGTTACTCTTCTAGAGGTACCACAAATGCAAGTAGTAGGATACAAAACGGCTGAAAAAGACGGATATTCTGCTGTAATTGTTGGTATAGTTAAAAAAGAAAAAGCAGAACTTGCTTCTGATAAAAAAGGACTCAATGCTAAAAGCTTCTCAATAATTAAAGAATTCCCAATTGAGCAATCAAATGAGGGGGTAAAAGAAATTGGAAGCGAAGTTGGGTTTGATGACTTAGACTGAGTTGAGGTTGTTACTATAACTTCTATCTCAAAAGGACACGGGTTCTCAGGTGCAATGAAGAGACATAATTTTTCTGGGGGTCCAGGAAGTCATGGTTCTAAGTTTCATAGAGCACTTGGTTCAATCTGAAACAGAAAGCCAGTACGAACACATAAAGGAAAGAAGATGCATGGTCATTACGGGGTTGATACAGTAACTCTCCGAGACGTGAAACTAGAAATTATTAATAAACAAGCTGGAATCATCGCAGTTCGAGGACCAGTTCCAGGTGCAAGAAATTCACTTGTAAATATCTATCTTTAATACTAAGCAGATCAAGAAAACATGGAAACAAAAGTATACGATCAAACATGAAAAGAATCTGGATCAGTGAAACTTAATGAAAAAGTTTTTGGTTTAGAGTTAAACGAAGGCTTAGTACATAGAGCTTTGGTTTTACAATTAGCAAATGCACGAGTTGCGATTGCTCATACTAAGACTCGATGAGAACGAAGAGGTTCTACTCGAAAAATATTCAGACAAAAAGGTACAGGTAACGCTCGAGCTGGTGCAAACCGATCTCCTATAAGAAAAGGTGGTTGAATCGTATTTGGTCCAAGAAACAACCGAAACTTTACACTTGGTATGAATAAAAAAGAAAGACAAAGAGCTCTCTTCTGTCTCCTTTCTGCAAAAGTGCAAAACAATGCTCTCATAGTCGTGAAGACTCTTGATATGAAAGAAGTGAAGACTCAAGCAATGGATGCTGTTATGAAATCTCTTCCACTTGGAAAGACTGCTCTTATAGCTCTTGCTTCTAGAAATGTTAATGTTGAAAAATCATCAGCTAATCTGAAGACAATCAAAACTATACATGCTTCATACTTAAATATAGCAGATCTTCTCAAATATGAGACACTTATTCTTCCTGAAGACGCAGTGAAACAATTAAACGAACTTGCTGCATAATTTACTACTCTATTAATTTACTCCTCTATTATGAGACTGTATACCATATTACAAAAACCAATCGTTACAGAAAAGACTTCAAACCAAAATCTTGGAGGTCAATCAAGATACGCATTTGAAATTGCTCCTTCTGCTACAAAGATTGATGTAAAGAAAGCAATTAAAGAACTCTATGGAGTAGATGTTGCAAGCGTAAATATTCTAAACACGAGAGAAAAATTCAAGTTTGGAAAAAAACGAACAATGCAATTACGAAAAAGAAGTGCTAAAAAAGCATACGTTACTTTGAAAAATGCAAAAGATGTTATTGATGTAACTATACTCAAGTAATTTTATTTGAGAGAACAACTTATATTTAAACTTTATACCAATGGGACTTAAGAAATTCAAACCAACTACTCCGGGTCGAAGATGAATGACGGGAATCGACTATTCAGACCTTACGGTAAGTACTCCAAATAAAGCTCTTACGACTTCACTCAAGAGAAGTGCCGGGAGAAATAATACTTGACGAATCACTATTAGACATAAAGGGAGTGGACATGCTAAGAAATATAGACTTGTAGACTTCTTTATGACAGATAAGAAAACTATTCCTGCGAAAGTAGAAACGGTTGAATATGATCCATATAGATCTGGATTTATTGCTCTTATTTGTTATGCTGATGGTGAAAGAAGATATATCCTTGCTCATAATACTATTAAAGTAGGTGATTCAATCATTACTAATGATTCAGCTCAACTTACTGATGGAAATAGAATGGAAATCTGAAATATCCCAGTTGGTATCAAGGTATTCAATCTTGAGCTCATTGTAGGTCAAGGTGCATCATCCATTAGATCAGCAGGTACCTATGGTACTATCAATTCACAAGAAGGGGAATACACTCAAGTTAAAATGCCTTCAGGAGAAATTAGACTCGTACATAAAAAATGTTTTGCTACTGTTGGACAAGTTTCTAACCCTGATCATAATCAAGTGGTTATTGGTAAAGCTGGACGAAGTAGATGGATGTGAAAGAGACCTACTGTTCGAGGTAAGGCTATGAATCCAGTTGATCATCCACATGGTGGTTGAGAAGGTCGATCTCCTATCGGTATGAAGGCTCCTAAAACTCCTTGGGGTATGGTGGCTCTTGGGAAGAAAACTCGAAGTCGAAAGAAAACAACTGGTCGTTGGATTCTAAAAACTCGAAAAGGAAAACTAATGATGTAATTACTTTTAATTTAATAGATATCACTTTATGACAAGAAGTCTAAAAAAATGACCTTATATATACGATAGACTCGTACAAAAGGTTGAAAAATTGAACGAATCAGGAAAAAAGACCGTGATTAAAACATGGGCTCGTAACTGTACAGTAATTCCAGAATTTGTGGGTCACACTTTTGGGGTTCATAATGGTAGAGCACATACTCCAGTTTTCGTAACTGAAGATATGGTTGGTCATAAACTTGGTGAATTCTCTCACACAAGAACATTCAGAGGACACGCTGGAAACAGAAAATAATTTTTACTTACCGATACAATTTCATCATGAAAGCACTTGCACAAAATATTCGTATTTCTCCTAAGAAACTTGCTGTAGTAGCAGAGATTATCAGAGGAATGAATGCAGAAGAAGCACTAAAATTCTTGAAATTTGCCCCTAAAAAAGGAGCTGATATCCTCTATAAAGTTGTTCATTCTGCTGTACATAATGCACAACATAATGATAATCAAAATAGTGCTGATCTTTACCTCAATACTCTTGTTATTACAAAAGGTATTGTATATAAGAGAGGAAGACCAGTTTCTAGAGGAAGAATGCATCCAATTTTGAAAAGAACTTCAAATATTAGATTAGAACTTCAAGTTAAGTAGTTACTAGAAATAATAGCAGAGAGTTACCCGGGAATTACTCCTAGACCTCTATAAAGATTTATAAACTATAATTTATACACTATGTGACATAAAGTCAGCCCAATAGCATTTAGACTCCCATATATCGTTAACTGGAAATCATCATGGTATGGTGATACTAAAAACTATAAAGAGTCACTTGGACAAGATATCAAAACAAGAGAACTTCTTGCAAGAGAACTTACATGAATTCCAATAGGTGATATTCTTATATCAAGAGATCAAGAAAATGTTATCGTTGATATATTTACAGCAAAAGCTTCACTTATTCTTTGAAAAACTGGAGAAAACGTTGAAAACATAAAAACAAAACTTCAAAATAAAATTGGTGGAAAATTTATCATCAATGTAAAAGAAATTAAGCAGCCTGATGTAAATGCAAAAATAGTAGCATTTTCTATCGCAAATCAAGTTGAAAAAAGAATGCCATATAAAAGAGCTATCAAACAAGCTATTCAAAAAGCTATGGAAAAAGGAGCTCAAGGTATCAAGGTTAAAGTAGGTTGAAGATTGAACGGTGCTGAAATTGCTCGTAAAGAAACCTTTAAAGAATGAAATATACCAACTCAAACTATCAGATCAAATATTGATTATTCAACAATGCGAGCTGAGACAGTATATGGAACCATTGGTCTCAAGGTTTGGATATATAAGGGAGACATTTACAAAAAGTCAAAAAAACTTGACTCATAAAAAATATTTATATACTAACTCAAGCTTACAATGTTGCAGCCAAGAAAAACTAAATATAGAAAACCTCACCGAGGGAGACTAAAAGGGTCAGCAAGTCGAGGTGCTGAAATTGCTTTCGGAGAATTTGCTATGAAGGCAACGACTCGAGGGTACATCACTTCAAGACAAATAGAATCTGCTCGTAGAGCTATGGTTCGATATGTAAAAAGAGGTGGAAAGATTTGGATCAGAATCTTCCCTGATAAAGCATATACAGCTAAACCACTTGAAGTTCCGATGGGATGAGGGAAATGATCTGTAGAAATGTATAGAGCTCCTGTAAAACCTGGTAGAATCTTGTTTGAAATGACAGGTGTTACTCCAGAAATTGCACGAGAAGCTTTTACGCTGGCTTCATATAAACTGCCAGTCAAGACTAAAATTATACTAGATTAATACTCAACTTCAAAAAATGAAAGAATTAAAAGATTTGAATTTAAAATCAAAAGATGCTCTGAATAAACTCTCAGCTGATAAACTGAAAGAGGAACTCCATACTGCTCAAAAAAACCTTTATGTAATGAAGATGAAAAATGTTGTAGGAGAACAAAAACAAACTCATCTTATTAAACCTCTAAGAAGATATGTAGCAAGTGTCATGACACTTCAAGGAAAAGTATAGTGAGTATTTTATAGATAAAATTGGTAATACCTATGAGAACGATAACAGGAACTGTGGTTAGTAATAAAATGGATAAGACAATAGTTGTGTCAGTTGATACTTTTAAAACTCATCCTAAGTACCACAAAAAATACAAAGTTACAAAAAGATTCTACGCACACGACGAAGCAAACGCAAGTCAAGTAGGTGATACTGTAACTATTCAAGAGTCACGACCACTATCTCGACTAAAGAGATGGACGGTAGCAACAAGTGTATAAATATTTTCAAAAATTAAAGTTAAATTATTATGATACAAACAGAATCAAGACTCGTTGTAACAGATAACTCTGGAGCAAAAGAAGTTCTTTGTATAAAAGTACTCTGAGGATCTCATAGAAGATATGCTTCTATCGGTGATATCATTGTATGTTCAGTAAAAAAAGCTGCACCAGACGGTACAATCAAAAAGAAAAAAGTTGTTAAAGCAGTAGTTGTAAGAACAGCAAAAGAAATTAAAAGACCAGATGGAAGTTATGTTCGATTTGATGATAACGCTTGTGTTATTATTTGAGATGATGGAAATCCAAGAGCAACTCGTATATTCGGTCCAGTTGCACGTGAATTAAAAGCGAAAGGATACAATAAAATAGTATCTCTTGCACCAGAAGTATTATAATTATTTTTATTTAATTGGGATAGTATGAAAATTCGATCATGAGACAACGTTGTTGTTATATCAGGAACACGAAAAAATAAAGGAAAAACAGGAAAAGTATTAAAAGTTTTCCCAGTTACTGGAAAGGTAATCGTAGAATGAGTGAATATTGCAACAAAACATATAAAAAAACAAGGAACTACAGCTGGGCAAATAATGAAAATGGAAAAAGCAATCGATGCTTCTAACGTTATGCTAGAATGTCCAATTACAAAAAAACCTACAAGAGTAGGATACGTAATGATAGAAGAAAAAGGAGTTCAAAAAAAATTCAGATTTTCTAAAATAGCAGCAAAAACAAACAACAAAGATCCAAAAGATTGTATTATTAAATAATAACTTCCTGTCAGATGACTTTAAAAGAAACATACACTAAAGAGATTGTTCCAAAATTAAAAGAATCTCTTAAATGCGAAAATATAATGGAGGTTCCAAAACTTGAAAAAGTTGTTCTTAATATGGGTATTGGTACATATATTAGAACTGGAAATAAAGACTACAGTGTTCTTCAAGAACATTTAGCTCTTATAGCTGGTCAAGCTCCTATTGTGAAACATGCTAAAAAAGCAATATCAAACTTTAAACTAAGAGCTGGAATGCCAGTTGGTTTAACAGTAACACTTCGAGGCGATGCAATGTACACTTTTCTTGATAAACTTATAAATGTAGTTTTACCAAGAGTACGTGATTTCCGTTGAGTAAGTCCAAAGTCGTTTGATAAAGAGGGGAATTATAACTTTGGTATACGAGAACATACAATTTTTCCAGAAGTACCACAAGATGATGTTGTAAAAAACCACGGTATACAAATTACTGTAAAGACTACAGCTAAATCTAAAGAAGCTGGAAAAGAGCTTCTCTCACAAATGGGATTCCCATTTGCGAAGTAATACAATACTTTTTTAAAAACAATACAAGTGGCTAGAAAATCAAAGATTGCAAAATCTCAAAAACTGAAAAAGAAATTCCTTCAAGCAATAGCTGATGGAAGAAAACCTACGAATGCTACAAAAGTATTTAATACTTGTAGTGTATGTGGGAGAACAAGAGGATACCTAGGTAACTTCGATTTATGTAGAATTTGTTTTAGAGAAAAAGCAAACGCAGGTGAACTTCCAGGAGTTCGAAAATCAAGTTGGTAAAATAAATATAATACACACGTTTTAGTTTCATAATTATTGGTTATATGATAATGGATCCGATTGGAGATTTACTCACAAGAATAAGAAATGCATATCTTGCACGAAAAGAAGATATGACAGTACCATATTCTAAGATTAAACAAGACATCCTTAAAATCTTAAAGAAAAATAAATACATAACTGACTACGAAGTAGTTGAGTTAGAATGAGCAAAAAAAGAGCTTCTTGTACATTTGAATAATGTCAGAAAAACTTTAGTTGTGCCAAATTTTAGAAGAATTTCTCGACCAGGTCAAAGAATTTACCTTGGATCAAAAGATATCAAAAAATCTAGAAATGGAAAAGGTATATATATAGTTTCTACTCCAAAAGGAGTCGTAACTGGATATGAAGCTCGAACTCTAAATGTTTGAGGAGAACTTCTTTGTGAAGTGTACTAATTTCAAAAAATGCAGACAAGCTCACGCTTGATCGTAATTTACTTACAAAACAATTATTATGTCTAGAATAGGAAAACTTCCAGTTACTATACCAGAAAAGGTAGAGGTAAAAATAAATGGAAGAAATATTGAAGTGAAGGGTGAAAAAGGAAGTCTTACATTTACTCACTCTCCACAAGTTTCTGTGAAAATAGAGGAAGGAAAAGTAATTGTTACTCCTGTATGAGATGATGCCAAAGCATTATGGGGGACAACTAGATCTGTTATTTCTAATATGGTAGAAGGTGTATCAGTAGGGTATAAAAAGTCTTTAGAAATAAATGGTGTAGGGTACAAATTTGAAGTTCAAGGTCAAAAGCTTATTCTATCAATTGGGTTTTCTCATAAAGTAGAATTAGAAATTGCTCCTGAACTAACAGTCACTCCAGACGATAAACTGAAGAATGTTATTCACGTTAGTGGTATTGATAAACAAAAAGTTGGTCAATTTGCCTCTAAAGTAAAATCTCAAAAGAAGCCAGAACCATATAAAGGAAAAGGTATTAAATATCAAGGAGAACAAATACGAAGAAAAGCTGGTAAAACAGGTTCTAAATAAAAATAATAATTATTTAATAAGTACTACGGTATGTTACAAAAACTACAAAATAGACTACGAAGAAAAGCAAGAGTTCGTTCTTTGATTTCAGGTACATCAGAAAGACCAAGACTGAGTATATTTCGGACAACTACTCATATATATGCTCAAATTATTGATGATGTTACAGGTAAAACTCTTGCTTCTAGCTCAGATCTAAAAATTGATTCTAAAGCTTCAAAAACTGAACTTGCTATCCAAGTTGGACAAGATATTGGTAAAAAGGCACAAGAGATGAAAATAAAAAACGTAGTGTTTGATAGAGGTGGATTTCGATATCACGGTAGAGTAAAGGCTCTTGCTGATGCTGCACGAGAATCTGGATTACAATTTTAATTATATTACATTTTTGCATTTATGGCACTTGATGGAAAAAGAAATTCAAAAGGAGGAAGAGATAATTTTAAACCAAGAAAAGAGTTTAAAGAAGAACTTCTTGCTATAGACAGAGTAACTAGAGTTACTGCTGGTTGAAGACAACTACGATTTAGAGCCGTTATGGTTTTAGGTGATGGTAAAGGTAAGGTTGGACTTTGAACAGGGAAAAGTTGGGAAGTAGTTGACGCGATTGCTAAAGCAATAGCTGATGCTAAAAAGAACATGATTCAAGTAAAACTTGTTGAATGAACGGTTCCTTATGAAATTACTGCTAAATTTAAAGCAGCTAAAATAATGGTTCATCCTGCTACAAAAGGTACTGGTATTATCGCTGGTGGTTCTGCTCGTAAAGTACTTGCAGTTGCTTGATATACTGATATACTTGCAAAGAGATATGGTTCTTCAAATCTCCTAAATAATGCAAAAGCTACTTTGAAGGCACTCACTTCTTTTAAATAATATAACGAGAAAAATTAGATTATGCTTACTACAAATACAATATCACCAAATTCAGGTTCTAAAAAATCTTCGAAGAGAGTTGGGAGATGAAACGGTTCAGGAAAAGGTACTTTCTCTGGAAGAGGGATGAATGGTCAAAATTCTCGTTCTGGTGGATGAGTTCCTGATTGGTTTGAAGGTGGACAAACTCCACTTTTTAGAAGAATGCCTAAAATGAGAGGTTTCTCTAATGCAAGATTTAAAAAACATTTTAATGTTGTGAATCTTTCTCAAATAGAAACAATTGCAAAATCAGGTGTTACTGATATAACTCTTGAAACTCTTATTAAACATAATATTGTTTCTAAAAAGAATCTTCCTGTAAAACTTCTTGGAGCAGGAGAGCTTACTTCTAAAGTTACATTAACTGTAGATTCAGCCTCTAACTCAGCTCAAGAAGCATTTAAGAATGCTGGAGGGACTCTCAATCTGAGTACTGTAGAATCAGAATAAAAAATAGTCCAACTTAGTTTGGACTTTTTTATTCTGTGAGCTATAATAATTTTAATCTTATTTTTAATATATTTTTCATGATACTTGATATTATAAAGCGTATTGCTAACATCAAAGACCTCAGAAAAAAAATTATAGCAACACTTTTATTAGTGCTAGTCTATAAGTTTCTCTCTGTTATTCCAATTCCAGGTGTAAATACTGAAGGTATTTCTGCACTTGTTCAAGGTCAAAGAGGTTTATCATTTTTCTCATCACTTTTAGGTTGAGGTCTTGAAAACTTTTCTGTAATTCTTATGGGACTTTCTCCATATATCAATGCAGTAATCATCATTCAACTCCTTTGAGTTATTATTCCAAAAATTGGTGATCTTCAAAAAGAAGGAGAACAAGGTCAAAAAAAGATTACAAAGTATACTCGACTGTTGACACTTCCTATCGCATTTCTTCAGAGTTACGGTATGATTGTTCTTTTGAACTCTCTTGCTAACGGAAGTATCATTGATGTAACAAACCCACAAATAATTCTATCTGCTATGCTTATAGCTACTGCAGGTACTATTTTCCTTATGTGGCTTGGTGAAGTTATGACAGAGTATGGAATATCTAATGGTATTTCTATAATTATTATGGCTTGAGTTCTCTCTGCAGTTCCAGCAAATATAATTTGATACTTTGCTGCTTCTCAATATGCACTTTTTGCATGATTACTTGTAGCTACTCTCTTAATTATTTATATAATTATAAAGTTTACAGAAGGTCATAGACGAATTCCTCTTATTTACGCTAAAACTGGTGGTGAAGAAAAGTCATATTTTCCTATCAAAGTAAATCAAGCTGGGATGATACCTATTATATTCTCAATCTCTATTGTTACATTTCCTTCAATTATTGGTCAAGTATTGGCAAATTCAAATTGAGGTGCTGCATCTACGGTTTGAAATTTCATGGTTGAGTACTTTAGTTTTCAAAATCCCTCTTGGTATTTTATAGCTGTATATTTCGCTCTAGTTCTCGCTTTTTCTTTCTTCTATGTTTCAATTACATTTAATACAGAAACAGTAGCAGAAAGTATTCAAAAGAGAGGTGGGTATATACCAGGTATTAGGCCAGGTCAAGAAACAGCAACGTATCTTCAAAAAGTTTCTAATCACCTAAATCTCTTTGGTGGTTCATTTCTCGCTGCTATTGCCGTACTTCCATATGTACTATGAAAATTTATGGGGCAATCTATCGATCTTATTATCTCTGGTGCTGGACTTATCATTATTGTTTCAGTAATACTCGATATTATTAGAAGAATAGATGGTGAAATGAAAATGTTTGATTATTCAAAATATAAATAGTTGCATTTATACAAAAAAAAAGTTAGCAGTAATGCTAACTTTTTTTTGAGTTTACTTATGATGCAAAAGTATCACAAGTTGATAAGTCAGTTGTGTCATATCAAATTGTAAACCATTTCTTTCTATCATCTGATGAACCGTGTGTCCAAGACTCTGGATTAACTCTTCAAGTTGCAGCCTCTTGGATTCTATCATCTCAAACTGCTTCAGCTGCATCTATTGCTTCTCCTATCTCTCCTGGTTCAAATACACCCTGGTCTTTCAAGCTTCAAGCCCAGAATCAAGCAAAGCAATCAGCTTGTAACTCTGTTTTTATAGAGTTTTCATTTGTTCGAGCCACTCATTTCTCGAGTCATAGTATATTTTGAACATGGTGTCCAACTTCATGAGACAGTACATAGGCTTCCGCCACATCTCATCCCTCAGCTCAATATCTTTTTGTAAGTTCTTCAAAGAATGTTTCGTCTAAATAGATTGTTTGATCTGTTGGGCAATAGTGCGGTCAAATTGCTGAACTTGCTCAACCACATGCAGAATTCGTGTAGTCCCGAAATAAAACCAGCGTTGGTTTTTGGTAGGGAATACTTCATTGAGCAAGCAAGTCACTCCAAAAGGCATCATTTGATCATAAGACCGTTGATGCAAACTGTTCATATGAATCACTTCATTCAAATTGCGCTGCATCAGGGGATCGTACTTGTTGTTGTCATATCCCACTATTTTGAACAGTATTAAATACCTGAAGAGCCGTTTCTGGTCCTGCAAAGAATCATATAGCAAGAATAGCTACAATTCCTCATACTCACAGTGATCCTTTACTCATAGATATTCATCTTCTATCGTCTACATTTCATCTTTGTCATAATTTTCACCATTTTGCCATAGCTCATAATTAATAAATATTCCATATATTATAAGTATCAAATAAAAACTTCAAAATATAAATTATCTTGCAATAATGTATATACTTAATATACTCAAATAACTTATATGATATATACGTAATATTAGCACTTAACTTAATTTGAGATGATATCATTTGTTCACGCAATAACTGTAAATGGTCTAGATTCTACTGTAGTAGATATTGAAGTAGATATTAATCAATGACTTCCTGCTTTCACGATAGTAGGTCTTCCTGATCAATGAGTTCAAGAGAGTAAAGAACGTCTGAGAAGTGCTTTGAAATCATCCTGAGCACGTATTCCACCCAGTCGTATTACAGTGAATCTCGCTCCAGCTAATATTAAAAAGTCATGACCGAGTTTTGATCTCGCAATTGCGATAGGTATTTTGCTTGATCAATGAAATATAGAAAATGATGAAATAGTAAAAGATAGTATTTTTCTTTGAGAATTATCTCTCGATGGAAGACTCAGAATGATCTCGTGAGTTTTACCTGCTACCATTTGAGCAAAAGAAAAATGATTTAAAAGAATCTTTGTACCAGCTTCAAATACGAAAGAAGCATCTATCATTCCAGATATAGAAGTTATTTGAGTACATAATTTACAAGATCTTATCCAAATACTCAACAAAGAAGTTCCATATATAGCTGAGAAAGTACTTGATTTAGCTAGTTTAGATTCAGATTCCTCAAGGTTTAATCATCATGATTTTTCTCAAGTCATAGGTCAACAATTTGCAAAAAGAGCATTAGAAATTGCTGCAGCTTGAGGTCACAATATATTGATGGAATGACCTCCAGGATCTGGAAAAACTATGCTTGCTAAAAGCTTTTCATGAATACTTCCTAAACTCTCAATAGAGGAAGCAATAGAAATATCAAAAATTTATTCTGTTTCTTGACTTCTTACTGAGGATAACCCAATGATCTCACGCAGACCGTTTAGAGGAATCCATCATACAGCAAGTAGCACTTCGATTATAGGGTGAGGGAGAAATGCTCGTCCTTGAGAAATCTCACTTGCTCATAAATGAGTATTATTCTTAGATGAAATTCTTGAATTCCCTAAAACAGTACTCGAAGTATTACGTCAACCATTAGAAGATGGTGAAATAACAGTCACTCGGGTGAATGCTAGTTATAATTATCCTGCAAAATTTTCTCTCCTTTGAGCTATGAATCCTTGTCCCTGTGGATATATGACTGACCCTGACAAGGAGTGCATATGTTCTCCAAATCAAATATCGAATTATAGATCTCGATTATCTGGTCCACTGATTGATAGAATAGATATGTTTATTGAGGTTCCAAAAGTCCCAACTGATGATTTCAAGACTTCTAAAAGAACAAGTGCAGAAAATTCTGAAACTATAGCTGTTCGAGTTCAAGATGCACGTGATATACAAACTTTGAGATTTACTCAAACCCAGGCAAGTTCCAATGCTGAGATGAGTACTAAAGAAATTAAACTGTACTGTGTGTTAAACTCTGAGTCCGAAGGCGTACTTGCAGGAGCTATAAAAACTATGAATCTTTCTGCAAGGGCTTATTATAGGATACTCAAGCTATCAAGAACTATTGCAGATTTAGAAAAATCAGATACCATTTTACTCGCTCATATCTTAGAAGCACTGAGTTATAGAAAAAAAGATGAAAATTAAAAGTTCCCTATTAAATTCAAAATTACTAAGCAAGTATTCAAGCATTGGACACTTTATATCTTGTAAACCTTTTTTTCTTCGAAGTCCTCAATATGATTGAGAATTTAGAAATCAATCTGCAGAAAACCTGATAGCTCTTTCTCAGTATTATAAAATACAATGAGATAATATAGTTATTTTGAATCAAACACATTCAGATGCCATAATTCATATTACTCTGAATAATTTCGGTCAACAACATTACGCTGATGCTGCAATCACAAATTTGAGTAATATTTTACTTATCACACTTGCTTCAGATTGTATTCCAATACTCCTGTTTGATCCAATTGAGAAATCCATCTGAGTGGTACATGCAGGATGGAAAGGCCTCGAGAACGGTATAATTAAGAAAACCATAACGAAAATGGAGCAAGTATTCTGAACAAATCCTGCTCTACTACAAATATATATTTGACCATGCATCTCTTGAATAAATTATGAGGTATGACCTGAGTTTATTCAAAAATTCTCAGATATATATCCACATTCTCTATCTACTAATAAGTTGAGTTGAACATATAATTTAGACATAAGACACATTGCTCTCAAGCAACTTGTACAAATCAATATACAAGAAAAAAATGTAGAAGTTTCAAAGTATTGTACGTATCAAGACAAAGAAAATTTTAATAGTTATAGGAGATATACTCAAACCTGAGACGAGTATAAATGAAACAATGCCTGCGGAATTATGATTAAATAATAAACTATGAAAAAATATAAAATTTTCTACATCGATGATATGTCATTCGCAATTCCTCAACTTATTAAGGCAATACCTGAATATATTGATTATGAGTTAATCTATGTGCAAAGAATAGAGGATATAGTTCCAGATGATTATTACCTTGTGTTTCTTGATTACTATCTTGATAAAGATAATAAGACAGCTCTTGATATTGTAGAAAAATTTCAGGGAAGTATAATTGTTTCTTTTTCAACATGTCCTGATAAAAATATATTTATGCTGCAACATGGAGCAATATACGGAGTTAATAAACTTAAAAAAACAAATATAAATCAGCCACTCACTTTACTCTTGAAAAATATTTTTCCAGAAAGCCAATCATAGATATACTAAGGGAATATATTTTTAGAACTTACTATACGCAATGCAACAACTGCCAAATACTCCACCAAAATGAACAAGTGATTGGTTTCCAGAGGAATTTAAAGTGAGAAAACACATTTTTGATACATGGAGACAAGTTTGTCTCAGTTACTGATTTGAAGAATATTTAGGACCAATGGTAGAGTCTATAGATATTTGGAAGGCAAAATCTGGGGAAGATGTTGGTTGATCTGAGCTTACTGAAATCACAGATAGAAATGGGGAACTCTCATGACTTGCAATACGACCAGAAATGACTCCTACAGTAACACGTATGGTAAGTCGAAAATGGAAAGAAATAGAAAAACCTGTGAAATGGTTTTCTATAGCGAACTTTTACAGAAATGAAAAACCACAAAAAGGAAGAAATCGAGAATTTTGGCAACTTAACGCTGATATTTTTGGAGAAGAAAGTCTCCGTGCAGATATAGAAGCACTCACACTTTCACTCGAACTACTTCGAGCATTTAATCCACCAGTCTGAAGTTACAAACTTAAAATTAATCATAGACAACTTATATCAGGATTTTTATCCGAGGTTTTATGAGTAGCAGATATTGAACAGCAAAAATCTATTACAAGACTCTTAGATAAATATGAGAAACTTAAACGAGATGATTTTAAAAAACTGCTCCTTGAAATTAACGAGAGCATTGATATGCAATCTGTTGAAGACTTCATGGAAGCTAAAAATATCACTGATCTACAAAAATCGTTTAAAGAACTATCTTGAAGTGAAAGTTTTGTAGCGTTCAAAGAAATAATAGAAACCCTATGAAATCTTGGCTATGCAGAAGAAATAGAATTTTCAGGTTCACTCATTCGTGGTTTTGATTATTACGATGGTATGATTTTTGAAATGTTTGATACAAACACGGATAATCCTCGAGCACTTTTTGGTGGAGGAAGATATAATGGTCTTGCTGATATATTTTGAGTAAAATGAGGCATTTCTGCTGTATGATTTGCACCAGGTGATGAAACTATGAAGTTATTTTTAGAGTGACATGATCTTCTCTCAGATATACAAAATGAACATTCAAAAAAGTATTACTTTCCACTCTTAGAAGAAGAATTATTTGAAAATATGCAAATTCTTGCAAATACCCTCAGAAAACAAGGAAAAAATGTTTTGTTGTGACTAAGTCCCAAAAAACTTTGAAAAGCGATTCAAGCTGCTTCTAAATCAAATTATTCTCACATAGTTATTTTTTGAGTAGAAGAAAAAACTGCTTGAATTATGAAAATAAAAAATCTAAAGACAGGGGAGGAGGAAACTTATAAAATATAAATATGAAAATAGCTGTTATTTCAGACATTCACGAAAATACTCATAATCTTATTCAAGCTATAAAAATAATTGAAGAAGAAAAATGTGATGTAATAATTTGCCTTTGAGATGTAGGAAGGAGTATTTTGTTTGAAGCTATTTTTAGCCTTCAATTACCAGTATATTTTACATTTTGAAATCATGATGGAAATGTGATCAAGAATATGAAAATGTTACTCAGGCATACAGCTTGAGGTCATGTGAGAACAAATGGAATGTACCAAAAGATTGAACTTGATGGCAGAAATATTTTCTTAACTCATTATTATGAACTTGCTGAAATAGTAGCTAAATCTGGTGAATTTGACGTGTGTTTTTGAGGTCATAATCATATAGCCTCAGAAGTAAAATTCTGAACAACTCTTTGTGTGAATCCATGAGAAATCACAGGTACACATTTTGATAAGCCAACGTTTTATATCTATGATACCAAAAATGATTCTGGAGAGTTTAAGGGTATTAAAAATCACCTATCATTAAATACTCCAGAAACATTAGAATTCTGCAAAAATATACAAAAATAACATTTACTATGCCAACTCCACGATTTATTACTCCAGAAATAACTTCTGAGATAAATAACAATTTTATTACCCCAGTGTATGTTTATAGCGAAAAAGAACTACGGGAAAGAGCGAGAGAATTTATGACTTTTCCAAGTGCTTTTTGACATAAAGTTCGCTACGCCATGAAAGCAAATCCTAATAAAACTATACTTAAAATATTTGAAAGTGAGGGGCTCTATATAGATGCAAGTAGTGACTTTGAAGCACTTCGAGCTTTAGCTGCCTGAATAGATGCTCATAAAATTCAAATCTCAAGTCAAGAATTATGAAACAATATTGTTTCACTTATAGGGGGCTGAGTTTTTTTTGTGGCTACAAGTTTACATCAATTAGAATATTTCTGAAAAAACTTTCCACAACAAAGTTGTGGTATTCGAGTAAACCCGTGAGTGAGTTCTGGATGATTTGCAAAAATATCTACTGGATGACCAAGCTCCAGTTTTTGAATCTGGCATGAATATATTGATGAAATCAAGACTATTGCGAGCAAATATAATATAACTATTTGTAAACTCCATTTTCATATTTGAAGTGAAAATACTCCAAGTAGTTGGGTTGATTCTGCTGAACTTGGCTTTGATATTATAAGAGAGATTCAATCGGTCACAACTTTTGATATGTGAGGTGGTCATAAGATGGCAATTATGCCTCATGAAAAATCAGCAGACTTACAAGCTATTTGAAAAGCTGTACAAAAAAAATTTGAAGATTTTTATACAGAATCTGGGAGGAAAATAGAGCTTGAAATGGAACCTGGGAAGTACCTAACTATTAATAGTTGTAGTATGGTGACTAAAATTCAGGATATTGTAAATACTGGTACATCGGGGTATAAGTTTTTAAAAATAAACTCTGGTATGAATGATATGCCGAGAGTAGCAATGTATTGAGTTCAAGAACCATTATTCATCATTAATGATACTTCTGAGTACGAAGAATATGTCGTAGTAGGTCATTGTTGTGAAAGTTCAGATATACTCACTCCAAAGCTCTACGATGCTGAGATACTTGAACCGAGAAAACTTAAAAAAGCTTTCATTTGAGATACCTTAGTAATTGATTGAGTGTGAGCCTATAATTCAGGTATGGCAATCAAGAACTACAACTCATTTCCCGAATCTGGAGAATTATTGCTGAGAGAAAATTGAGAGATAGTAGAAATACGAAAAAGAGAACAAGTTGAGGAAATTTGGAGAAATGAGATTGATGTTTTTTAAAGTAATTGTATGAAGCAGATAATTTTTGATATCCTGAATCAACTAAACATAGCTTATATGAATTATGAACATGAAGCAGTCTTTTCATGTGATGATGCGAAATGAGTTGATATTCCTGGAGTAAGAGTGAAGAGTCTTCTCTTGCGAAACAAAAAATGAAATAACTATTATATGGTAGTGATTCCAGATTATAAACAGCTTGATACAAATATTGTTAGAGCTATTTTTGAAGATTCTAAAATGAGCTTTGCAAGTCCCGAGAGAATGCTTGAAAAAATATGATTAAAACCGGGAAGTGTGAGTCCTTTTGCATTAATACATAATACTGATAAAGACATTAAACTTGTCATTGACGCTGATCTCAGAGAGAAACAGGTTTGATTCCATCCACTTCAAAATGACAATACGCTTGTTTTGAATATGATGGAACTTGAATCATTTCTTAAATACATTGGAATTTTCTACATCTATCACGCTCTATAAATATGAAACAATTTTGATTACAGTTTATCTATAGCTTTCTGGTATTATGTGCTCGACATTATATTAAAAGAACAGAGATAAAAGTAATAGGTATTACAGGAAGTGTTTGAAAAACAAGTTGTCGAATGCTTGTGAGTCAAGTTCTCCAACAAATACCAAGCTCATATAAGTTTTATACTTCCCCTAAGAATTATAATTCTGAACTCTGACTTGTTTTTTCAGTTTTTAGAATTGAAGAGTATTCTCCAAGTATTAAAAATTTATTATGAGTAAGCCTTAAAATTCTCACAATTGCATTTTTTGAAGCTAAAAAATATGATATTTTAGTTGCTGAATATGGAATAGATTCTCCAAATGATATGGAGCAACTTCTGAAAATTGCAGTTCCTGATATAGCAATACTTACTAAACTAGATAGTGTTCATAGTGCAAATTATCCTGGATGAATAGAACAGTATTGGGAGGAAAAGTGGCTTCTACTTCTCTCTGCTAAAAATAAGATATTTGTAAATCTACAAGATGAATATTCACAAGATAAAGTACATCTTCTTGAGGAATATTCTGAATTATTCTGAAATATTGATGAACTAAATTTGAAACTTCAAAAACTCTCTGAGTCAGAAATAGTGAGGAGTTTTACCTACAGAGATAAAAACTTTTCTATTAATCTTATAGGAGAAGAGAATGTGCACTATACGAAACTAGCTATTGATATTGCAGAGTTTCTATGAATCTATCTTGATAGAAATCAGTATAATTTTAATTTTAAACTTCAAGAAGGAAGATTCACTATTTTTAATAAATGACAAAATGTATTTATAGATTCAACTTACAATGCGGCACCAGAAAGTACAAAATTAGCGATTGAAAATACTCAAGTATTGAGAGATGAATTATACGAAAATCATAAAATTATCTTTGTATTATGAGATATGAGAGAGCTATGAACAGTAAGCGAATCAGCTCATAAGAGCCTTGCGAAGAAAATATTAAGCGCATCTGCAATTTTCACTGTGTGACCACAAATGTATGAATATTTAAAACCTGAACTTGAAATCCAAAAGTATCAATGATATCTCAAGTCAGGACTCTCATCGAGAGAAACATGAAAAAATGTAAAAAAATACCTTAAAGATAATCACGAGACTCAATATATAATCCTATTCAAAGGATCGCAAAATACTATATTTACAGAAGAAGCACTGTGATGTTTATTAACTCAAGCTGAACAAAAAAGACTTCCAAGACAATCTGAGTCCTGGAAATCTAAAAAGGATAAATTTTTTATGAGTGTTTAGTAGGTATCACTCAAATTTCAAAGTATATTGGTAAGTGATCAGATCCAATGTTTTCGAGTGTTTCTAGCTTAGAGACTTCTACTCACTTACTGTGAAATAATAGATCAATAGGAAAAGCAAATGAACCAAATTTTGCTGGACAACTAGGGTAAAGTCATCTTCATCGTCTCCCATCTTTGAGTTGAGAGAGTGCCTGAAATTTCTTAATTCACTCAGACCAAGCAACACTATTAAAATCTCAAGTCACAATGACATCATTAGAGATTTTTGATATTTTTTTTCAAAGAATTGCGAGTTCAGTGTCTTTAGGTTTGGAAGTATCAGCCTCAGTAGGACTTGGAGGAGGTGGATGTACTCAAAAAAAGTGTAATACTCTATCTTTTTGCATCTCAATTTTTAGATGCATGGTCGGTCTTTCGTCACTTTTAAGAAAGAGAACTTCACTGAGTAGAAGTTCTCTTTTGCTATATACATGCATTCCATACATATTTTCCAGAGCCACTTTTTTAGTATACGGGTATATAGATTCTATTTCTGAAATATTCTCTTCCCAAATTTTATTTGTTTCCATAGTAAAAACTATATCGGAGTCTGTTTTTTTAATGAGATCTACAAGAGCAGAATATTTATTATTATTTTGGTGTACATTTATGGATAATACCGAGAGTGTATCAGAACTAGTTGAAAAATCTTTTTTTGTAAGCGAAAAATTTATAAAAGGATATATAAAATAGAATTGAACCAAAAAACTTATAAATAATAGTGCTTGAAGAACTATAAAGAAAAATCAAGGCTCTCAAAAAAATGAAAGCATAAAAAGTGCGAGATTCACTACGAGTAAATGAGATCTGACATAATCAAAGTCTCGAAAAAACCAGTGTTTACTAGGAAAAAATGGAAGAAAGGTACCAATAATAGAAACAATGGAAATTATGATTATCTATATATTTTATACTTTCCAAACTTTACGACTTGTTCTTCGTTTTTTTTCTGAGAGCTAAACTTAGCTCAAGTAAGCAATAAACTTACTCATATGAGTATAAAGAAAGCTCCTATTAAATATGCTATCATTTGAGGAAAAACTACATTAAGTATTCCAAAGAGTATAAAAATTATTCAGATATTCTTCATATTTATGTATTAGTAGTAAGTTCTTCTATGTTGGCTCAAAGTTGTTTCAATTTTCATATAAAATCATCATATCCTCTATTAATCCAATAGATGTTATCAATTTTAGTTTCTCAGCTAGATATAAGTCCTGCTAAAACCATTGCAGCTCATGATCTCAAATCCCAACTATTGACGGTATTTCATACTAATGCAGTAGGTCAGGTTATTTTTGCTTCATGGAGATTTATGATTCTTGGACTTGCTCAAAGTCTTTCATATTCTACAAGCCAATTAAGTCTGCCTTCATACAGAATTTCATGAATCCGTGAAGTTCATTCACATTGTGTCATCAGTACACTAAAAAGTGGCATAAGGTCAGTAGGAAATCATGGAAATATATTCGTTTGAATATTCACAGCTTTGAGTTTATGAGCTCTATAGACTCTCAAAGTGTCATTTCACATATCTTGTGTTTTTACACCTGTTTCATGTATTTTATAAAGAAAAGATGCTAAGTCAGAAATTCTTGCTCTATGAATATCTATATATTTTTCACTTGCTAATGCTCAAAGAATTATAAAAGTTCCAGATTGTAAATAATCTGGGATAATTTCCTGAGATATTTCTGATGCAAGTGTAGTACCTCAGTGTATAATTATCGTATGATCGTAGCGAATATCTATTACAACTCCTGCTTGACGAAGCATATCAACTAAATTGAAGATATGTGGCTCAAAAGCTGCTAACTCAATCGTTGTAATTCATTTTCGACCTACTCATCACATAATAAGATTTGCTGTAGCTGTGACTGCAAAATATGCGGTAATTGTAACATCTGTATCAAATCATGGTCCTTCAAAATGAAGCATATCATCACGCTCGAAAAATGTATATCACATATCTTTGTAGCCATTAATATGCTCATCAATAGGTCTTTTTCAGATTTTATCTCATGAAGGAAAGGGAATACTTGCGTTTCAAAATCTATGGAGCAATCACGCTATAAAATAAATTCATGCTCTGGTTCTAGCTATTTTACTTGTATCCATTCCAGAGACATCAAGATTCGCTGTATCTAAAAATAGTTCGTGATTTTTAAATGATACTTCAGCTCATAAGCTCTCATAGAAGTGTATAAAATCGTGAATATCGAGAATATCTGGAACATTTGTGAGATGAATTTTTCATTTTATAAGCAATGCTGCAGCCAGAAGTGGTAGGGCAGCATTTTTACTTCCCCCAATGCTGACAGATCATTGTAATTGTCTGGATTCTTGGACCTTAAACATGATTAATATTGGATTAAAATTATTTAAAAATTATAGCGAGAATCTATAAATATCAAAACAAAAGCCGTCTTTTTGCTTTTTCTTTGACAAAGAACCTTAGGAGGCTATTATTTTTGATATTTATTTTCATTATTATCTCGATCACTCCATGTTAGAAACCGATATACGAAAATTAGATTTTTGAGCAGAAAATACTATAAAAATACAACATGTGAATCTCGATACTGATTTAGATTGTGTAGTGCTTATTTCATCGAAAGATGATAAGCTGTCAGATTTGCTTATACATAAAATTGTAGACTCACTCCTTGATAAATTGCATCCTAAAAATGTCTACAAGGACTTTTCAAATGCTCTTGAAAATATAAATTCATTCATAAGTACCTGGGGGAACTCACAAGATAAAATCAAATGACTCCATGGTATTATTTGAATATATCATAAAAAAACCTTTCTATTTTCAACAGTGTGATCAGCTTCTTGTTATTTATTTAACACGCATCACGATATAATAGAAGTGACAGATAAATGAGAAAAACCTAAAAATTTTAGTTTTATCTCTAGTGGAGATGTTGCTGATGGAGAATACCTCATCTTATCAAATCTCAGGCTCTTAGAAGTTCTTTCTAAAGATGATATAAGAGATGGACTATCTGCTAAAAATGTAAAACGTTCAGGTGAAAACATAGAGCAAATTTTATATCATGAATTTGAATGAAAAAACCTTTGACTCATTACTCTGCATAAAAATGTAGACTCAATTGGTGAGAAAAACTCTGTACTTGATAAGTTAATCTACTTTTTTTACAGAATATTTGATAACAGATACGCAAAAGAATTGTTTGGATATATTTTGCATCTACGAGAAAAACTTCTAAAAAAGAGTCAAAAAACAAGACAGTATATTATTGCTTGAGGTATTCTGGTTGCTATTTTCTTTCTCTATAGTGTTTTGTCAGGATTTTTTCAAATCGCTTCTAGTACTCAAGGAACAGAACAAGCAAAAATCAAACTTATTGAAGCTCAAAATAGTATAATAGCTGCGAGTGAAAATCTCAATAATCCAGATATGTTTTCACTTAATATAGAAAGTGCTGAAACGAAGATTCAAGAACTTGAAGATAAAGAGTTATTTTTAGGGGATATCTCGATTCTCAAGGATAATATGAGTGTTTTGCAGAAACAATTTAATGGGATTGAGCCATTTGAAGTCACCCCTGAAAATACAATGTATAATTTTAGTACTCCAATGGATATAACTAAAATCGTGAGTGTTTCAAATAAGATATTTGTAGTACATCCTAAAAGTATAACATGACCTATACTACAAGGAGAGTGATCTGAAAATTATGGGTTTAAGGAACTTGCTGCTGATGATTACTTCATTGATGCAAGCGTGAATTGATCTGATATTGTTTTAGTAACACATGCTTGAAAAGTTGTAAATTTTGCGAAAAATAATTTCTTTAGTTATGTTGATGTGACGAATCAAGCAACTTGGGAAATGTCTCCAATAGTAGAGTCATATTCAAGCAATCTGTATTTACTCTCTGATTCAAAAACTCAAATTCTTAGACACAAGCAAACTGGAGCAACGTATGATGCGTGAGTTTCTTATCTGAGCGATGCTGATGCAACAAGTATTTGAAAAATATTTTCCATAGCTATTGATGGATGAATATATATTCTTAAAGCAGACGGAACAGTTGTGAAGTTGTTTCGAGAACCAGAATATAGATTAGAAAATATAGTTTTAAATAAACTTCCAAAAAACTATGATTTTAGTGATGAGGTTTCTTCTGAATTTGCCCCATCAATCAGAGCTCGGGCAGATTTGAAATATGTGTATATGTTATTTAAAAATAAAGTTCTTATATTTAAGCCAAGTTCTGATCGATATCAAGACGTAAAATCACTTGCTTATTTAGGGCAAATTGAAGGAAAGGATGCAAATATAGAAGACTTCTATGTTGATAATGACGGAGAAATATTTATAGCTTGAAACTTATGAGTGTATAAAGTAGAATTTAGTGTTGTTGAAAATAAGATTGTTTTAGATTAGTTATAAAATATTTAAATATAAAAAAAAGAGCTTCTAAGCTCTTTTTTTTTCATTTTCTATGTTCGAAAAGTATTCTTCTCGATAAAGTCTTCAACTTTATCATCAAGCTGCGAGTTTATTAATTCATTAGATGCTATAAAACTTACATCCTCGTCTTCTTCAAATGCTTCTATCATTTTTTTAAATTTTAAAGCTTTGTCAAAATCATCGATTTCAATTTCATTACTTGGTATAAAATCAATTTTTGATTCTAAAAGCTCGATTTCCTTTCATTCTAGAAATTGTTCTACTGAGTGGTGATCATCTAAAGAGGATACTATCTTTATATATCATTCTTCAAGTTCGAGATTCTCAGCATTTGTGTCAAAAATTATTTCTTCTATACTTTCCATTGAGTGCTTCTTTGGATCCACAAATATAATTCACTTTTTTTCAAACATCCACGCAACAGCTCCACTTTCTCACATATTTCCACCATACTTGGAAAAAATATGACGAATATTTGAAACGGTTCGATTTTTATTGTCACTGATACAAGATACTAAAAGTGCTACTCAGCCAGGAGCATATCATTCATAAATAATTTCACTGAGTTGAGCTGCGTCTTTATCTTCTCATGTTCATTTCTTGATTGCTCTATCAATGGTATCATTGGGAACTCAATCTTTTTTAGCTTTGTAAATAAGCGTTGCAAGATTGGCATTATCTTCGGGATTTCATCATTTCTGAGCTGCCAGAGCAATGAGTTTTGCGTGAATAGAAAACACTTTTCACTTTTCAGAATTAACAGCCATTTTTCGAGCTTGGACTACTGGACCTCTTCCCATAAAATTTGTATTAAAATTTATTACTTGCCTATATGGTAATTTTTTTTATAACTTTGTAAAGTCACGCGCAATTACTTTGACATATACAGGAATAGATTGAAATAAAAAAAATCAAAAAAAATTTGCAAGTCTGCTCTTTTTGTATACAATTTGCGAGCTCATTTTGGGAGGCGTTTGCGTTACCAAAATATTTAATATATCTAATTATCACCATGGCTAAACATACTATATCTGCAGATATCAGAGACACGAATGAAAAAGTTTCTCACATCAGACAATCAAAAAGAGTTCCAGGAGTTGTTTACGGACGACATCAAGAACCTATCTCTATCGTTATGGATAGTTCAGATTTTCTTAGATTATATAGAAAAGCAGGAGAATCTAATATTATCAATATTTCTGTTGGTAAGAAAAAATTAGATGTACTGGTTCATATGACACAAAAACATCCTGTTTCTGGAGATTTTACACATGTTGATTTCTATGCTATCACTCAAGGTGAAGCATTGAATACCCACATCCACTTTAACTTTATCGGTGAAGCTCCTGCAATAAAAGAAGGTGCTATTGTTGAAGAACATATGAAAGGACTTGATGTGAAATGTCTACCATCTGATCTTGTTGATCATTTTGATGTTGATCTCTCTGTGCTTAAAGAAGAAGGTGATGCTATTAGAGTTTCAGATCTAGGTATTGATACTACTAAGTACGAATTATCTGTGAATAATGATGATGTTGTTGCAAATGCAAGTCTTCCACGAGCTGCAGTTGAAGAAGAAGATGAAGAAGATGAAGTAGTAACTGGTTCAGATGAAGATATCGCTGCGAAAGAAGCTGAAGGGTCAGATGAAGAATCAAAAGATTAATAAAATTCAAACACTATAATGTTTACATTCTTCTTTAAGGTATTATACTTTGAAGAAGAATTTTTTAATTAAATACATAAAAAAATGAAAGTAATAATATACTGAAATAATAAGAAGTCAGAAGAGCTCACTTCAAAAGTTAGATGAGTTATAGAAGAGCTTGGACTCACTGATTTTGTTAAAATTGAGAATACAAGTGATGAGAATCTAAAAAATGAACTCTCTATTACAAAAGACTCAGCTCTTATTATAGAGGAAGAGAGTATTGATTTTAAGGATATGATATTTGAAGGATTGATTCCAGAAAATGAAGAACTCCATTCTATGTTTATATCAATCATATGAGGAGGAACAGCTTGAGGAGGCTGTGGCTCCAAGGATGAAACTTGAAGCTGTGGTACAGGCTGTAGTTGCTAAAAAAAAGAGTATGAAGATGATTCATACTCTTTTTTTTCTATGTATTTACTTATTCTTCAAAAAGTGTTTCTTCTTGAGGTATTACCGGCTCAGGGCTAGGAGTCACTGTAGTAGATTTCTTTACAATCGTATAGTAATCTGTATACACAATTGCACCACTCGTACCATAGTAATCTACTCTATACTGGTTTGTTCACTCTTCAAGTGTATCAAATCGTTCAAAAGCGTGGTATCTCCAAGTAGAACCATTGAATGATGAGAGCTCAAATCAATTTATTTTTACTTTTGATATTCCTTTTGCAGTTGTATTTCAACGAATGGTTATTTCAGATCCTGTTGTAGTATATTTATTTGTGGTAGATGGTTCAGTAAATGCAAATTTTGTTGCATCAATCTCATAGTTTGTAGCACTTGCTCCAAGTCCAGTATTTTCAGTTTCACTACTTGGAGTTTGAGCAGGAACTTCAGGTTCTGGAGTTTCTTCTTGTTTTAATTCAGCTGATGTATAGACCGTGTAAACCTTTTTTTCAAGTATATTTTTATCAGTGTCGTATATCTTTACTACGATATCATTTATTTTAGCAGTGAGAGGAAGCTCTTGAATAGCAAAACTCTTATTTTCAATATTGAGTGTTACTGCCTTGTTATCAATCGTAATTGCTCAAACCTTTGAGTCACTTATAGTTCATGATATATTAAAGGTATTTGAATCGACATTCATTTCATCTCTTAATCTATTAAATGATATATACGTTCCTGTATCTCATGTTCAAACTTCTTCTGTTACTCCTGTTCAAGTTAGTGTTTCTGAGTCCTCTTCTTTATTTGCCTGCTGGATAGCAAGATATCAATTATTTTCAATAAACCAATCACTTCCTTTAAAGTAACTATCGATAGTTGATTTTTCACTTACTATATCTAAATCTTCGTTTGAGGCATTGAGTCGAGAAATACTTATTTTTTGCCCCTGAACCAGATTTGTTGATATTCATGCTATATTGCTTACCTTTGCACTTCAAAGTAGTACATATACTGTACTTCACGCTTCATTTTGAGTGAGGGAAATCACAGATCAACTTTTTCATGCAACATTAGCATATCTCATAGAGACGCTCGTATCTTCTTCAAGTGTAAGCCAGGCATCTGAAGAGTAGAGTGCATATGAACCATCTTCGTTATATTTCAACTCAGCTATCTTATTGAGAGCGATAATACTTCAGCCTGGATTCGTAAGACTGACACTTCACTCTTTTACTATAATTGTTTCTCATTTATATAAAGGAGTTGTTTCATTAGCATTTTCTTGGCTATCACCAGGATATCTTATTATTGCTTCAGTCTCAGTACTTGAAAAAGCAATAGAAGTTGGAGTTTGATTCTCTTTTTGAGCAATTTGAACTGAATCATCTCATCATCTAAAAAAACTTATTATGATAATAAGGACTATTATTCAGCCAATAATCGGCACTATATAGTCTTTTATTGTACTTTGAATATCTACATTTCTTCTTATATTTCTAGGCATATCTTAGTGTTTTTGAGTAAATAATTTATACATTATTTATATAAAAATTCCTTAAAATTACAAATATAATCCTATAATAAAGCTTTTTTTATTAGCAATAAAATACTAAATTAAATTGTAAAGAGTAATTATTTGGGTCTCAGCATATTTTCTATATAATTTGCCGGCTCTTTATTTTGTAATTAAATTCCCTATGAAAAAATTATTAGGAATTTTCTTAGTACTTGCACTTGCAGGTCTCGCTTCATGTTCTAACGACTATGAAGAAGGTCAAGCTGATGACGCAGCAGTTGATGCTACTGTTGAAGTTGGTTCTGATATCGGTGACGCTCTTGACGCTACTGGTGAAGCTATCGTTGATGGTACAGCTGATGCTGTGGATTTTGTTGATGGTGACGATGATGATGATGTTATAGAAGATGAAATGGATGGAGTTGATGATAACGACGCTGATACTGAAGATGAAGCTTCTGTTGATGTTGACGCTAACGCTACTGCACAATAGTCTTTAGAACTATTATACATTAAAAAGCAAGCTATAGCTTGCTTTTTTTGTGTCTGTAACTTGATAGCTTACGCTTTATATATATATTGTATACAATATATATTATAAAAATTCTATGAATACCACTCAAAAAATCATTAGTTTTTTCTTATTTCTTATAGTGTGAGTATGAGTTATATTTGCAGCTAATACAATTATTCATAGGATTCCCGGATCTCAGAGCTCAACTTGACCGAGCCCATATCCTTCACAAAATACTATCACTCTGACAGGGAGTTCTGCAAGCGCTACCAACGAGTGATTACTTCTCATGAATCAAGATAATGATAGTAATGTGGTTTGAGATTATTTACAATGATATTATTATGATGCTGCATATGGAGTATACTCGGTAGATGAAAGCGTAGCCAATAGAGTCAAAATCACCTCTACACTTTGAGGTTCTTGTGCACCTGGAAAGACAGGGTACAAAATGGATGGTTTTGCCTATAATCCAGAATTTTGATTTGTTGATTTTGGCTATGACACTACTAGATTTGTATATATTTGTGTTCCTGATGATTTTAATGATAAATCACTGAGTACGAACTTTGGATGATATGCATATAGTCAATATACTGGTTTTCAAAATTTTGATGGGATCGTATCAGATGTACTGGTTACTATTGCTGATGAAGACTCAGAATGAAGATTTGTCAAAGTTGATGGTGTTGTAAGTTCCTCTACGAATGTTTCAAGTGAATTAGCTGATCAGTTTAGCTCAGATGTTCGAGTATTATGAAAACTTACGAAAGCAAGTTTTAGAAAAGATTTACAAGAAAATGTATTTAAAGTAATTACTTCACTTTCTCCTGAATTAACGGCCTGAATAACTATAAATAGCTCTCAATTAAATGCAACCCAATGGTCTAGTACTACTGGAACATCAAGAGTTTTAGATAATACTGCAATGTATGCATGATTTACAGGTGCTTGACTAGGATCAAATGTTCGAATTAATGGAACTTCAACAGTAGCTTGAAATAAAACATTGGTTGTTGAATGAGGAAATATATATATATCATGAAATATTCGTTGATCTGGTATGCTTTGATTTATTGCACTTCAAAAGAACGGACAATGATGAAATATATATATTGATCCATCAGTTACGGATATACATGCAATATTATACGCTGATAGATCACTCATTAGTTATAATGGTACTGCTGAACTTGATGGAACAACACAACCATCACAGTTAGCAAATCAGCTGTATATCTATGGATCAGTGTTTAGTGAGAACACTATTTGAGGTTCATCTGCAGTGATTCCGCTTTGCCCATTTTATGTAAATCAAGGAACTTGTAGTGTTGAAATTGCAAAAAAATATGACTTAAACTATCTTAGAAGGTACATACTCGTGCAACCAACTGATGCTGCTTGACTCCCAAACGGTCCAAAAGAACCACAATATAATGCTGCAGAATCATATATGTGAAATAATAGTAATACTGATACTCCTACTCAAAAACCTGAGTATCAAAAGTACCCATTTATAGTTGAGTATAACCCAAAAATACAACAAACTCCACCACCATTTTTTAATTAATACTCCTATTATTTGTAATTCATATTGACTCATACATCTTTAAAGATATATTAATAATGTAATCAACACATTATGAAACAACTATTGAACTGGCACCTGCAACCCCTAAACCTTTCTTCGTAGAAGGGGTTTTGTTTCGAGTATAAATAAACAAACAATCTCTTTCTGCATAGGAAGGGATTTTTTATTGCTATTATTTTTAATACACTACCTATGTTACAACTCTCAAATTTTCCATTTAATACTTTGAAATCATCTCCAAAAGTGAGTGATAACCGTTCAACCAGTATTTTATTACAAGGTTGATATATCAGACAAGCTATGGCTGGAGCCTATGAATTTCTCCCAATTGGGTTTCGAGTTCTTCGCAATATTGAGCAAGTTATTCGAGAAGAGATGGATAATGCGTGATACAATGAGATGCTCATGACAATACTCACTCCTCGGGAATACTGGGAAACAACTAATAGATGGGAAATTCCTGAATATTTTAAAGTACCAGGACATGGAACAACCGAGTATAGAATTGCTCCAACAAATGAAGAAAACGTAACCCCAATTCTTTGAGAATTCATTCAATCGTATAAAGATCTTCCAACCTGTGTCTATCATATACAGAAAAAATTTAGAAATGAAAAAAGAGCAAAATCAGGACTACTAAGAGGGAGAGAATTTATTATGAAAGATGCGTATTCGTTTCATAAAGATATAGCTGATTTTGAAGTCTTTTATGAAGATATAAAAGATGTTTATATGAGAGTATTTTCACGTCTATGACTTGGAAATGATACGGTTATAGCGGATGCTGACGGGGGAGCAATTTCGGATAAAAATTCTCATGAATTTCAAACATTTCTAGAGGTTTGAGAAGATGTTATAGTTCAAGATAGTTCTGGTTATAGTTATAATCTAGAACTCGCTTCAGGGATTCCTGATGATAAAAACGTTAGTCAAGAAGCAGAAGAAATGCAGTATATTGATTCTGTTGCGGAAATAGTGAATATGGAAAAAATGACGAAGTATTTTAAGGCACCAGCTTGGCAGATGCTAAAAACTGTCATTTATAAGCTCGATAATTCAGAAAAATTCATTTGAGTTGCTATTCGAGGAGATCTTGATATCAATGAAATAAAACTAGGAAAATTCATTCGGTCAAAATATGATGATACCTTTTCACTTGCCAGTGAAGAAGATATTCAAAAATTATGAACCGTAAGAGGATTTATTTCTCCACTCAAAGATTCTAAATTGGACGTAGAGTTTTATTGAGATGACTCACTTAAATCAGTGAAAAACTTTTTTTGAGGAGCAAATGCTGTGGCAAAATCTACGAAAAATGTAAATATTTCGGATTTAGATATTATAGAATTTGGAGATTTTAATGAGCCAAAATTATGATTCACATCTATAAATGTTGATGGAGAGAAGCTTACATTTAGAAAAGCTTCAGAAGTAGGAAATATATTTCATTTGGGTACAAAGTACTCTAAACCATTTGGACTCTCATATCTTGATGAAAATAATAAAATGGTCAGCGATGTTGAAATGTGATGTTACGGAATTGGAGTTTCGAGACTTATGTGAGTTATGGCAGAGTATTTTATGACAGAGTCAGGCATAAATTGGCCAGAAAATATCGCTCCATACAGTTACTATATTATTGTTATGTGAGAGGAGAATATTGAAAAAGCCAAAGAGTTAGCACTTGAATTAGAAAAATCCTGAGAATCTGTTGTATTAGATGATAGAATGGGAAGAAAAGATTGATTTGGTCAAAAAGCTTGAGATTGTGAACTTTGGGGAATACCAAATAGAATTGTATTATCTCCAAAGACTTTAGAGCTCTGAGGATATGAACTCAAAAAAAGATGACAAGACTCGCAAATTATAACTATGTAATTATTAAAAAAACTCTCCCAATTGGGAGAGTTTTTTTAAACTGCAACAGGAGCTTTTATTGCTGGGTGTGAGTTGTAATCAACAAGTTCGAAATCTTCCCATTCAAGATTTTCTAAGTCCTCAAGTGTTTCAAGTTTTTTATTGATTTTGAGTTTTGGAAGTGGAAGTGGATCACGAGAAAGTTGTTCATTTACTTGGTCGACATGATTATCATAAATATGAGCATCTCAAAGTGTATGAACAAAAGTACCTGCTTTGAGACCTGTTATTTCTGCCACCATCATGAGGAGAGCTGAGTATGATGCAATATTAAAGGGTACTCAGAGAAAAATATCAGCACTTCTTTGATAGAGTTGGAGATTAAGTAGATTGTTCGTTGTATCAACATTGAATTGATAAAATGCATGACATGGAGGCAAGAGCATATCCTCTTTTTGCGCTGGATTCCAAGCAGAAACTATGATTCGTCTGTCGGTTGGATTATTTTTAATCGTCTCAATCACATTTTTTAGTTGGTCTACTCACGTATCTGCTGGGTCAATATTTCTAGATTTATAAGCGTGAGTATGTCATCCATTAAAGTTTCTCCATTGATGTCAATAAACTGGGCCGAGATCTCACCATTTAACTACAAATGGATCATTTGCATCGAGAGATTCTATTTTTCAAATAAATACTTTTTTTTCATCAAGCCACGCTTCAGAGTATTTAGGATATTCTTCTGTGAGTTGATTTTTTTCAATATAGTTTTGAAAAGGCCATTCATCCCATATATGACAGTTTCTATCCACAAGATATTTAATATTTGTTTCTCCTCGTATCAGCCATATAAGTTCTACGATGATAATTCTAAGAAATGTTTTTTTTGTTGTCACTAATGGAAATCAGTCTGCTAAATTATATTTAGCCTGCATACCGAAAACACTGGTCACTCAAGTACCTGTTCTATCATCTTTGTGAACTCAGTCCTTTTGTATTTCTCTCAGTAAGTCGAGATATTGTTTCATAGTGCTTATTTTATTAGGATTTACATATATTTTTCTAACTCTGGAGCGAGGAGCCGAGTCCAAGACTCAATATTATATTCAGGATTTTTAATCATTGTCATAAATTCCTCAAAACTTTTAAATGCTCCATGAGCCAGTTCTCCATCTTGCATACTTGGAACGAAGTTTTTTGTCTTAACGACATAAGCCATTCCTATATGTACTTTTCCTACTTCATTACTATCATCATTAATATAACCAATTGGGAATATTTCACTTATATTTTCTTGTTTTAAATCTATTTCTTCTTCCAGTTCTCGAGTGAGACAATCACGGATTGGATTTTCTAAATGTTCTTCTTCACGTTCTAAATGTCATCCAACTCAAATTGAAACTTTTTCGTGCAGTCTGGCATCTCAGGCAGCAGAGTTTTTATCTCCTCTCGTATATACAAAAATTTCATTTTTTTCATTGAGAACTATTGCGTAGGTGATAGGTTGTTTGTAATCAAAGTTTTGTTCTGCTTCTCCTCGAACCATAAATTCAAAATTTTCTAAAATTTGTGCCTCAAAATCAGCTTCATCTGAGCCATACACAAGAGTTTCTCTAGGATAATTTTTGAAGAGTGAAATATTCGCTATTACCATCACTTCACGTTTCATTTTATCTTGTATAACTTGGTTCATTTACACTATTTTAGTAAGTATTTTTTTTGTAATTATTTCTTTGCTTAGTATATCTCCATTTTCACAACATTCAATTTTTTCCCATTCAGGAAATACATCAAATACTTCGTGAGCTGCATTATAGGCGTCTCTTAAATGATTTTCGTCTGCTTCATGGAGGTCTTTTGTTTTTCCGTCTTTAATATAGTCTCGTTTTTCTTTTGTCTCCACAAGTTTTTGACTGACTTCTGGTGGAACATCAAGAAATAATACCTTGTCAGGTTTCGGAATTCAAAAAATATTATACTCTACATCAGCAAGCCAGTAGACGAAATCTTTGCGTTCTTGTGACGATGTAAGTTTTCAAGCCATATGCATCATAGATGCCGATACGTATCTATTAGAGATTATATAATCATAGTCTCACATGTTCTCTTTAAAATTAAAGCTATCATCAAATCTATCGAGTGCAAAAAATAAACTTGCAGCTTTTGCGCTGAGATTACTTCCATATCATCCGTTGAGATATTTCTCAACAAAATACGCAGAGTTTTCACCATACCTTGGATAATCAAGCAGAAGAACTTTTTTACCCTGTTTCTCAAGTTCAGCTACTACTCGTTTCGTTTGCGTTCCTTTTCCAGATCCGTCAAGTCAGTCAATTACTATGAACATAGAAGTATATTAAAATATATATTCTAGTATAAAAAAAATATACCTGCCATCAACTTGAAGTGTGTTTTGATGTTAAAAGATTGTGAAGAAAAAGATATATTTACATTATGGAGCTTTTAATTACAATACAATAAATATTTCTTACTAGTCAATATGTTACGTGATATAAATTTTCTCAACATTGCTTATGAATTAGCGAGCGCTTCAAAATGTGTTTCTAGGAAAACGGGAGCAGTGATTGTGAGAGATGGGAGGATAGTCTCTACGTGATATAATGGGACTCCAGCATGATATGTAAACTGTAGTGATTACTGGAATGGTGAATACACCAAAGAACATCATGAATGGTCATACAAATACGAAATACATGCTGAAATGAACGCGATAGTTTGGGCTGCCAGAGAATGAATTGCGGTTGAAGGGGCAACTATTTATTGTACCTACGAACCATGTTTTGATTGTACAAGAGCGATTATTGCAGCATGACTCAAAAAAATTGTGTTTACTGAAAAATATAAACATCATACTGGAAATGAAATCCAAGAGTTCGTAGAACAAAATGGAGCGACGATTACTCAGTTAGAACGAACATAAAAAAAATACAGATAAAATCTGTATTTTTTTAGTTAAAAGTTTGTGGAGAATTATAGGTACTTGCTTCCAAAGCTATTTATTTCTTCAAATCATTCTTTTCACTTCGTTATCGTGTACACTCATTTAAGTGTTTCATATCCTTCTGCTATTTTGTTTTGAGTTTTGAGTTCTGAAAGTGCTTCAGAAATACTTGTTCATTTTCAGAGCATATTTCCAAGGAGTCTATTTCTACTTGCTCCAAAACAAGTAGCTATAAGGTCTCAAGAAAGGGCATAATCGGTAAATTCAAGATTGCTATCTCAGTCTAAAAGTTTGATAATTTGCTTTATTTCTCACAGTAAAGTTGAGAAATAATATCACAGAGTACTTGCTCAAGCTCCAGTTCCTTCGTAGTATCCAAGTATGAGTGCTATGATATTTTTCAGTGCAGCGTAGAGCTCAGTATTTTTGGGGCTTCCAATTTTGAGATTTATTTGGAGTGACTCAGATTCAAATATTTTTTCTAATATTTCTCATGTTTCATTATTTTGAGTAACAATATCAGCTCAGAGTTTTTTTCACTCGACCAATTCAGCTGCTATCATTCCTCCTGCAAGATAGGCATAATTATAGTTAATTCCATCAAGGACTTCACTGAGTTTTTCGCTAACGGTTTGTAAGCTTTGGTTATCAATTCATTTTGAGAGATTAAGAATAGTAACTCAGTCTTTTAAGTATTCTTTCATTCCTGAAAATGCTCACCCTACGAATTGGCAGGGAATAATGGAAATAATAATATCAATATTTCAGAGTTCAGCGTTTGCATCAGAAATGAGTTCTATATTTGTTGGAAGCGTAACTCCTTCAAAAAAATAGGGATGCTTTCTTGTTTCTGAAATATTTTTAAAAATTTCAGCATTTATTTCACTGGCAAAAATAGTTGTTTTAGGATTATTTTCACCCAAATGTTTGGCAATCGCAAATCCAAAGGCTCCAAGTCATAGTATGAGTATATTTTTTTGCATAGAATTATATTCCTATCTTGAATTCTTTCCTTTTATTAAAAAGGAAAGAGGCTGCAGATGAGGATGGTTATTTTGTAGCCATCCTCCTTTAAGCTTAAAGGAGGAAATTCAGAGGAGGAATTAATACCCCAAGTATAAAAAAAACACCTCTTTTGTAAAAAAGAAGTGTTTTTTGACGTTAAAATTTTGTCGAGAAAAATAAAATAATTTTTGTATACACCTAAATTTTCAGGGTCTCATTTTTTATGTATTTTATTTCAGAGATTAAGTGAGTACTGGTATTTTTTTGTATGCATCATCCATAGTATTTCATGAATTCAAGATTTCTGCAACATTTTCCCATCGACTATGTCTGTGCTTATAAAGTGTGTGTGCATGCGCTGATATTATTCCAGTGAGTTTTTCTGCATATATGTCTATAGTATCAGTGTATTGTGTTATATCAGGAGCAATTTCTCTCATTTCCATTAAATGATTCCAAGCTGATATACCTGATCCATTTTCTTGCGTATAAGCAGTATGATTTGCAGAATCTATCGATTCAAACGTAATGTTGTATGGATTTTTTCAAGGAAGAGGAAGTATTCAAAATAATTTAGCTTTCACAAGTGTTTGTACTTCTTCTCATACTTCCCAAGTTTCAGGAAGTTCTCAAAAGAGAGTCATACCATGACTCACATAACGAAGTAATTCTCACTTTTGTAGTTCTTCCCAAGCCTGCGTTATAGGGAGTTGCAAAGTTGAAGTAACAGATATTCTTCTTCATGAAACGAGATTTTCTGTTTCATTTTGAAAGTCATTTCTCGTGTTTGATGAAATTATATTATTCATACAAAAGATTTAAAAATTAATTATTAATATTAAATATAAAAAGTATATTTTGTCAAATAATTAATTATTTCACGAGTTTATCTATATACAGTACTCCATTTAAATGGTCGATTTCGTGTTGTACAATGACACTTGCAAGACCTGAAAGCTTGATGATTTTTTCCTTTTGTTTTTCGTCAAAGTATCTGAGTTTGATATGTTCGTGGCGAGCTACGTATCATTTTTTGGTTCGAGGAAGAGAGAGGCAACCTTCTTCTACTTGTTTATTTATTTCATCTGAAGCATCGAGTATTTCAGGATTTATCATCAGAACAGTGGAAAAATTCTCATCCTCCCAGTCATGGAGGAGGCTGACAACTATAATTCGCTTTTCTACTCCGACTTGAGGTGCAGCGAGACCTACTCCTGCATGATCAGGATTTTTAATATAGGCAACCATTTCACGACCAAGCTTCGTATATTTTTTCCATTCATCTGTTTTAATGGGGGCACAGACTGAACGAAGGACCTTATTATTTTTTCCAGTTTCAATATGTAACATAGGGAACACTTTTTATAGGAGTATTATGAATATTTATACTCGTGAAAGATTTGAAATCAAGTCAGTAGAGTTATTTTTATGAGTTTAAAATACAATAATTGTCAAGACGTACTTGTATTTTGTGGGTTCTATGATTTTGCTTGAGACTGACTTTTATGATATCTTTAAAGAGAAAGTACTTTTAAAAGATATGTATGAAACAAATCCTACGCTTTATTACCCTGTGAATCTTACTTCTTTGAATCACTCAGCAAGCCTGATTGTGACAAGCTTTTGCTATAGAAGAAGACCAACCAGTGTATACAACGCTCAGATCAATTGACCTGTGAACCTATAATGAGTACAGGTATAGAATAACAGAACAGTTCTTTAATTTAAGAGAACATTTTTTGGTAAACAATGAATTAAGTGTCCCAATAATGCAAAATATTGCAAAACTTGCAGATACTGCTTATAAATATCTTCCTGATAATCTTCAAAATCAAAATTATAAGCGAGAGCTGCTTATAGATATTCAAAAAGGAATCAAGGCTCCTAATAATGAAATTATTTACAATGAAATCATTGCTTCACTTGCTGATTATCTTGAAAAAGTAGAAATAAATGCTATTAATGGAACGATTGATGTATCTCCTAAGTCAGGAAATGCTCCACTTTCTACAACACTGAGAGCCAAAGTTGAGGATCCATCTGGAACACAAATTTCAAACTGAAACTATACCTGGTTTATTGATAATGCTGGAGAAAAAATAGTAATAGGTCGAGGTCCCTCTATCAACTATACCTTTAGAAATGAAGGGAAGTTTACAGTATTTCTAGATGTAGTTTCAACTCATAAAAATAGCTCAGGATTTACGGATGTTCTCCCATTTCGATCAAGAGCTGAAGTACTCGTAAATGAAAAAGTTGCGACCCTCGTTATCAAAGTAAATAGTAGTACGGTTACTGATAACAATGTACTTAAGTTCAATCCAGATACTGCCGATTATGGATTATTAATAGATGCCACAAGCTCACTTCCAACAGCTGGAGCGAGGTTTTCAAAAACAGAGTGGGATTTTGGGAATGGAATTACCAAGAGTTACTCTGGAGGACCAAAAGTCGAACGTGTTCGATATGCTACGCAAGGAGATTATGAGCTCTTTCTGCGTATGACAACCAATGAAGGAAAGGTTATTGAAAAATATTTTCTTATTGAGGTTCACGATCCAATAGCAAAAATAGAAGTGAATAGAGAGGATTGATTTATTGGAGATAGCTTCACCTTTGCAGCAAAATCAGGTGATAGATATAGAGATTTAACCTATAATTGGGAGATAACCAATATTGATACTGATAAAGTAGTATTTCAAAATGCTGACAAACTCTTTACCTATAACTTCAAAGATAAAGGGAGATATAACGTAAGCCTGAGAGTTCGACAATCCAGTGGAGAAATCGATCAAGATAATAGAGTAGTATATGTAACATCTCAAAGTCCTATTGCTGAGTTTGAAACAAATATACCTGCAAGTAATAAGCCTAATCGTGTCTATCTCGACGCGAGTAGAAGTTTTGATCCAGATATTTCAGATGATGGGAACCTAAAATATGATTGGTTTATCGATGGAAACAAGGTAATACTTGAGGATTCAGTTGCCAACGGTTCGATTGGATATTATGTATTTGATAGTGTGGGAAATCATTCTATAAATCTAGAAGTCACAGATTTAGATGGAATCACATCTACAAAAAAATGAACCATTGATATCAAATCAATTCTCTCTGTAGATTTTTACGCATTTCCACGAGTTATACCGAGAAATGGATTTATTAAATTTATAGCAGAATCACCAGAGGCTCAAATATTTGAGTGGAATTTTGGTGATGGAAAATCACAGGGTGGAACACTTGATAATGTCACACATACCTACGAAAAAAGTGGGAGCTTTGATGTCACACTCAAAGTTTCAGATAAAAATAATATGACAAATACTTTCAAACGAACGGTCTATGTCAGTGACTCAGATGAGCCATATTCAATTCTCGATGTAAAATACGATACGAACTCTCAACCAGAATATGAAGCTGATGCTTGTGGCTGAGATGGAGCATATGTCATTAATAGAGTACAAAATGTTCTCTTTGACGCGAGTGAATCTATTAACATTGATGGACAAACGACGTGACTCGAGTATTCATGGAAGATTGGACAGACAACCTATTCTACTTCTCAAACCGTCACTCAGAGATTCGACGAAATCTGATGTTTTCCTGTAAAACTCACAGTAAAGAGCAAGGCTAATGCAGCCAGTCATAGTTCAAGTACGATGGTAGAAGTGAGAAATGTACTCCCGACTCTTACGTCACTGGGGATACAAATTGAAAATCCAGAAGCAGATCCGCTCGTTATTCGAGTCAATGCAAATGGTGCGACTGATCCAGATGGAGTAATCCAATCATATCTTTGGTATTATTATACAGATATAGATAATAGTCCTCAAGATTTTAGATCTACCATTTCAGCATCTACGACTTTTGTTATACCTAAGGTTACCTGAAATTATTATTTTATGGCCATCCTCAAGGATAATAATGAAGCAAGAATCACATCAGAAGAAATCACAGGATCACGATATTTCACAACTATTACTGGTGACAATATAAACACTCCTATCATCGAACTCAGTGTAAATGACAACTCAACTATTATAGGTGAAGAAGTGACATTCAAAGCAAAAGTAAGCAATATACTAGGTCAAGATATTTCTAAAAACTCAGAATATAGTTGGGACTTTGACGGTGATGGATTTTATGATACTCAAACAAAGGAACCAATAGTTAATTATAGTTATAAAAAATCAGGAGAGTTTTACGCAAAAGTAAAAGTAAAACATAAAGGGATCTCGAGTACGAGAAACGTCACAATGAACGTGAGTAATAAACTGGTAGCAGATTTTCAGTACATATCTATTTGAAATAAATTTATATTTTTTGATAGCTCACTTGGTCAAATAGAGGATAGACAATGGGAACTATGAGATGGAACGAAAAAAACGGGAACATCATTTGAGTATACGTATACAGACAAAGCATCTACTCATAGCGTTACTCTAAAAGTTTCTGAGGGTACAGTCGTGAAGGAAGTGACAAAAGACGTTTCTAAAAACTTTAGAAATGTTCTCAAGAGTCGTGGAAATGGCCTGGTTGTATTTACTACTCCAGAGCTTGATAAAAATGACACGATTACTCTGAAAGATCAATCAGAAAAAGTATTTATCTACCTTGGTGAGAGTACTCCAGATGCTGTAAACTACATTATTGATTATGATATAGAACAAGACAGTGATCTCAATGGTGGTGCTGATGATGATGAAAACAACAAGGGGACTTCGAGTTATGTTTCTGGTTCAGTAGTAGAAATACCAATGAGCCCATACAAAACACAAGTTGTTCGAGCATATATTACTGATGAAAGTGGTGCAATCCTAGGATCGCAAGATATCACGATTATTAAAGAATATATCGAAGAGCAAAACATTGATCCAGATATGATTATCTTCGAAGATGTCACTGAATCAGAAAAGGAAAAAATAGAATCTCTCAAAGAGCTTCTCATGGTTCTTCCGCAACAACAGAGATTAAAATCACTGAGTTATATTCAAAAACTTCAAGAAAATTGGAACGACAGTACAGAAAAAACTCGAACAATTCTAGATTTTGAGGATTATATATTTGAATTAAATCTTCCAAATGAAAATGAGATTATAACATTACTCGAATCTCTGCTCGTAGAGGGACAGGATGACCAGAGTAACAATCAGATTACCTATCAAGCACTCGTAAATCTTATACCAAAAGAAATAGTGTGTCCTACAGAATCATGAACCTGTTATGAAAGTCTCATAGCTAAACTGGATGCTATTAAAGCTTCGAGTGATGTAGAAGCAAATAAAATAATGTGAAGCGAAATACTTGATGTTATCGGGACGAGCGACCTACTTTCTAATGAACAAAAGCTCGATTTCAAAGCGGTACTTGCTATGCTTGTGTACGGTGATATCGGGGAGATTCCTGATTCTGAAAAACAAGAAATTATCGATCAAACACCAACAGGAGAGAGTTCAAGTTCGTGAGTTCTATGAGTTTTGCTTACGATACTCAAAGTTATAGGATATATTATACTCGTATTTATAGTACTGGTTCTCTGAATATTTATATTTTACAAAATATTTAATAAAGACAAGAGTTTAAGTTTCTCTTGATATGTTACAAAAATAACATCAGGAGGTTCTAAAAAATCTTGAAATATTACATCTAGTGAAGAGCGTGATGATATTCTATCAGAACTCCTATGAGATTCATCTCAATCTGATGAAACAAAATCTGATGTATTTTCAAATAAAAAAGAAGATCCTCTTGCTGATACAAAACAAGAGAGCAAAGCAAGCCCGAAAAAAGAAACAAAAGAATCTACTGATACACCAAAAACTCCACCAGTGCAAAAAACAGCTGAAGAAGAACAGGTCCCAGATTGGCTGAAATGAAGTTTTACTGCAACAGATACTTCTCCATCAAAACAATCCACAACACCAAAGAAACCAGAACAATCAGGTGTTACAGCTCCTCAATCTCAAGCAAAAACTGATACAAATACTCAGACTCTTAGTCCTAAAGAGTCAAAGCAAAATAATGCTTTGACTGCAGACTCATTTGATATAGAGAAAGAGACAAAATTAGAGAGTAATACACAAGTACCAGATTGGTTGAAAGGAAGTTTTGATACTGAAGAGAGCTCAGATACTCAAACTGATTCCAAAAAAACTGACACGAAAAAATCATCAGTTTCTGATACTAAAAATGATGGTATACTTGAACGTAAGCTCAAATGAGAAGTCTCTCATAATGTTTCGAGTGATTCAGTCTCTAAAAATATAGAAGACGATGCTCCATCAAAAAATGCTGAACCGGAGCCAACAATATCTACATTAGAATCTGATGTATCGGTGCCAGATTGGTTGAAATCAAGCTTTGATACAAACGAAGATGTGATAGATGATACAAAGACTATCGAAGCTAAAGCAGAACAAGCACTAAAAAAGACTCCTAAAAAGTCAGAAACTCCTAAAAAGACGGATACTCCTATAAAAAAGTCTGACGGAGCACCAAAAGATACTAGTTCAAAAGATGATACTCAAAAGTCAGAAGAGCTATGGGATGACGGAATGAAAATACCAGATTGGCTCAAGTCAGATGACTCAAAATAGTTTAAAAATACTCTCTGAAATATGAGAGTATTTTTTTTGATATCTTTTTGATATTTCCTACTTGCCCCTATAATAGGGGTCATATTATACCTTGACCACACTCCTGTGACTCAATTTAAAAACGAAGCACTCGATTTCCTCAAAGATATTATTATTATACTCGTTATAGTACTTTTTATCAGGAGCTTTTTAGTCATGCCATTTCAGATAAATGGGCAGTCTATGTACGAAACATATTATGATAAAGAGTTTATTATTGTAGATAGACTTTCATATCTAGATATTCCACTTCTCTGACAAGCAAGACAAGTTGAAAGATGAGACGTGGTTATATTTACTCCAGAAGTAAGTGAAGACCGTAAATACTTTATTAAACGTGTTATTGGACTTCCTGGAGAGACTCTCAAAATTGAGAACGGAAGAGTGTATCTCTTAAATCAGGTTTCTAATGAATTTGATGAAATAAATGAGGGAGCATATCTTTCAGAAGAAAATAATAAAGATACAACTGTGAGATGAGATAGATGAGAATACATCTACGAAGTTCCAGATGGTCAATATTTTGTTATGGGAGATAACAGAAATCACTCAACTGACGGACGTACGTGTTTTCAAAGTTGTTCCATTGGTGAAAACTACATCACTCCCAAAAAAATAACTGGAAGAGTGCTTTTAGATCTAGGATATTTTAACTTCAGCAGTTTCTCATTTACGCAACCTGATCTTTGAATTGATACTCATCCAAGATTTTTTGATAACTGATGAACTCACAAATATTAATGGACGCATTTTTCTTCATAGATAAACCGACTGGTATGACCAGTTTTGATGTCCTTCGTGATATGCGAAGGATTTTATGAATTAAAAAAATTGGACACACCGGTACTCTCGACCCACTTGCAACTGGAGGATTGCTCGTAGCAACGGGTAATTATACCAAACTTATTTCTTATATTGAAAAAGACTCAAAAACCTACGCAGCTACTATTATGCTTGATGGAACTTCAGCTTCTTTAGATAGAGATACTGAGATTCATTATATTTCAGACGAACTAAAAAATACATGTAAAAATGAAATAACACAATCAAAAATAGAAAAAATACTTGCAGACCATTTTTCATGAACCATTATACAAATACCACCAAAATACTCAGCTCTTAAAATAAATGGTAAGCGTGCTCTTGATCGAGTTTTAGCAGGTGAAGAAATAGAAATGAAGTCACGTGAAGCGACTATTATTTATACTTCTATACAATCTTTTCAGTATCCAGAACTCATGCTTGAGGTCAAGGTGACAGCGTGAACGTATATCAGAACACTCGCTGCAGATTTATGAGAAAAACTGTGAACATGAGGATACATTGCAGAGCTTCGCAGACTTACAGTCTGACATCTTACACAAGATTTCTTACAAGACTTGCACTCAGTGAGTTTTGATGATACTATCAGTGTTGCCAAAGTCTTCCCGGATACTATTTATACCTTTGAGGATGAAGTAGTGTATAAGAGACTACAGGACGGACAGAGAGTGCGTGGAGAATACGATTTTCCCATACATAGGGATATATTTCTACAAAAGAATGGGATAATTCGATATGTCGTAGAATATAAAGACGGAGTATTGCATCCTAAAAAAAGAATTACATAAAAATATTTGCGCTTTCCCCTTTTTTTTATACAATACCCGAGCGTTTTGAAAATGAGGCATTAGCTCAGTTGGTAGAGCAGATCCCTTTTAAGGATAAGGTCCTGGGTTCGAGCCCCGGATGCCTCACCATTTACAAAACGAAATAAAGGCCTGACTAAGATAGCACTCTTAGCCAGGCTTCTTTATTGTGTTGATAAAAGTAAGAATAAGAATAAATATAAATGATTTTATTAAAAAGGTGAATTTTTTAAAAAAAAGATAGAATATAACTAGTGGTAGTAATTTACTCAAATATGTAAATTAAAAGTTCATAATATTAAATAAAGAAATAAATGTTCTGATATATCAACGATGTAAGCATTGTAACAATCGTACTAATAGGAATACTCACCATTCTGGTTATAAATGCTGCAATGAGAGTTCTCTACGATTCTAATAACTCAACTCAAACACTTTGATACTTGTTGTTACTCTTTGCATTTCCTCTCATTGGAGTAATTTTTTATTATACTCTTTGAGTAAATCATAGAAAAAGACTGATGTACACTAAAAAAATTGTACAAGCTAATTCTACCCAGAAAGAAATCGAATTACAAATACTCGAAAAATCAAACAAGGTGTTTGAAGAAAATGAGAACCAACTTTTTTCATATAAAAAAACTATTCAACTATCTCTTCATGAAATTCATGCTGCATTAACCAATAATAATAATGTAACAATTTTAGAAAATTGAGAAGAAACCTTTCCATCAATTAAAGAAGCATTACTCAAAGCTCAGTTTCATATACATATCATGTACTATACAGTCAAGGATGATACGCTCTGAAAAGAAATTCTTTGAATCCTACTCATAAAAGCAAAAGAGTGAGTAAAAATTAGATTTATTTATGATAACATTGGGACAAATTTTAAAGATGATTCGATCATTCAAGAATTAAAAGATGCAGGAGCTGAAATACATGCATTTCAGAAAATGAATATATTTTCTTTTGCTACAAAACTAAACTTTCGTAATCATAGAAAAATAATAATTATAGATGGAAGTATTGGATTTACTGGGGGACTCAATGTTTCAAACGATTATATAAATAATCCAAAATATCCAAGTAGTTGTTACTGGAGAGATTTGCATCTAAAAATTGAATGATGAGCAGTACATCACTTGCAATATATTTTTTTAAGTGACTGGAACTATTGTGCAGAGCAAAAACTCGAAGTATTGGATCAGTACTTTAAAATTAGCGAGGAAAAGAAATACGGAAATACTATTATTCAAATGGCTCAAAGTGGTCCAGATTCCAAAACTCCTACCATCCTACATGTGTTTTTATCTCTTATTTCAAGCGCAAAGGAGAGTATTTATATCACGACTCCTTATTTTATTCCTAATCAAGAGTTATTAACGGCACTGATTATTGCTGCTCATAGCTGAGTACAGGTTAAGATAGTTGTACCTGAAAAATCTGATAGCAAGTTTGTAGATAGGGCAGGACAGTCATACTACAACGAGCTTTTGACTGCGGGTGTTGAAATATATCAATACACCAAATGAATTATTCACTCCAAGACTATGGTAATAGATCAAAAAGTATCATTATTATGAACGGCAAACTTAGATATACGGAGTTTTGATCTCAATTTTGAAAATATTGTGACCATGTATGATGAAAATGTATCTCAGGAAATGACTGATATATTTCATAAAGATATACATGATTCTCATAAAATAGATAAAAAAGATTGGGGAAACCAATCTCATTGGCATATATTTTCTCAGAAAATAGCACGATTATTTTCGGCTGTTTTATAATATTGTTTATTAAATTAAAAAGAGTTTATACTAATTGTTTTACTTCTCATAATTTTTTAAAATTATACCATTTGAAAAAAATGTAACACTTCTAGCAATAGAAGTGTTTTTTAATATACTTATCCATATATATTAAATATTTTTTATGAATTTATTACAGCAAAGAAATCCCTATATAGTCATTTTTTTCACTCTTTCACTTATATTATCATTTTTCGTACTTCAACCCTATATTATTTCTATAATTATAGCTATCATAGTTGCTAATTTACTCCGTCCGGTTTATAATTATATACTGAGACATACATATAAATCGAGTCCATCTATGGCATCAGGACTCACTATATTATTTTTTATAATTGCTATCCTTGCTCCGAGTATATTACTTATCTCAATTGCTGCTGAGGAAGCAATACTTGTTTGAAAAAATATCCGTACTGGAGTTGAATACTATGTTGAAAATCCAGAGGAAACTCCACTCATGTTACAACAATGACTCCAATACCTTACGAGCTATGATATTATTGGGAAACTCAGTGAAAGTATAGGAAAAATTTGATGAGTAGTACTGTGATGAATTGGCTCACTTGGATCTATGACCCTGAGTGCGGTACTAAAAATTTTTATATTTTTTTATTGTATATATTTCTTTTTAAAAGACTGAAAATATATGATGGAGTATCTCATTTCTTATATTCCACTAAAAACAAAAGATACACATTGTATTATAGATACTCTTAAGAAAACGACGTTTGCAACGCTTAAATGAACATTTATTATTGGTATCATTCAGGGGACACTGGCTGGAATCTGATTCTTTATTGCAGGAATCCCTGGAGCTGTGTTTTGGTGAGTAATCATGATTTTACTCTCAGCAATACCAATGGCATGAGCTCCAATTGTTTGGATCCCCGTATGTTTATATTTAGCTCTTACATGAGATTATGTTACTGCCTGAGTTCTCTGACTCTATTGTGGAGTAATAGTTTGAAATATTGATAACCTGTTACGACCAAGACTTGTGTGAAAAGATGTAGGGATGCATGAAATATTGGTTTTGATTTCAACGCTATGATGAATCGCATTCTTCTGAATATCTGGTTTTATCATTGGTCCTACTATTATAGCTTTTAGTATTGCACTGTGAGACATATATAAAGCATCTATTAAAAAATCAGTGTTCTAATATAATATATAAATCACAATTTTTAAATTTAAAATCGAGTGCACTCATGAAAATTCTGCTTTCTAATTTTTGATATTGATCAGCCTGAGATGGAAAATATAGAAACTATATTTGGAACTATATGCACTCACGAAAAAAAGTGGAAATATCACTCAATAAATTTTGAGATATTATTGCACAGCATAATCCTGATATAGTGTGTGTGTGTGAAGTAAAAAAAACTCAGATTCAATCAAATGTGTTTTTAAACATACCTTATAAAATTGATGGATGGCTCAAGTATGATCCAAAAGATAAACTCTGAAAATACATACTCTGACATCATCGATTCAATGCTGTTCTTTCAAAAGAAGATTATAAAATTGAATATAAATATCTCTCTCATGGGAATAAAAAACTTATCTATAAATTACATCTTTGAAATAATAGTTTTTTATATTTCTGACATTTTTCTTTGAGGAAATATATTCGTAAAAAACAATTTTTAGAACTAGCTCGTATGATTAATCCAAGTGAAAATAATATCGTTTGTTGAGACTTTAATATATTTTCTGGATATAGAGAACTGACAGAGTTAAGTGAAATAGCTCAATTAAAAATATCCAAAAATTCTGCAACATTTCCATCTCATAAACCCAAACTTCATGTTGATATATTTTTAGTTTCAAAATATATTGATATAAAAACGAGAGTTATTTCAGATATATTTTCTGATCATTTAGCGGTTGTTTGAGAGATTGATATAAATGATAAAAATAAATAATTTTTATATTTCCTAAGCTCATTATAATCGCTCTATATATTTTTTAGCACTAAAATTATGGTTCCAATTTTCACACGGATTCAATTTTCTAAAATCACATTTTTTGTTCTCAGTGCAATATTGGGGGTATTTTTAAGTTCAGTATCCCTTATAGCAATTTCAGCATGACTAGGACTCGTACTGATTTTTGAGAGATACCTACAAATAAAAATACCTGCTGTAATGTCATTTATGTTTGTAATATTTATTATTTTAACACTCGTACTTTGAAGCTATTTTAATTTTTATGAAAAATATCTCTGGTGGGATGACCTGTTACATGCTATTTACGGTGGTGCATTTGCCTTTCTATGATATCTCCTTATTCAGTATTTATCTGATAAACGATGAGTCTCAAATGATGTATTACTCATCTGCCTTTTTTCGTTTTGTTTTTCTATGGCTTTTTGAGCACTTTGGGAAATATATGAATATTCCTATGATACATTTATGGATGGAAATATGCAGAGAACAGACCAGGGAAATTGAGTGACGGATACTATGAATGATATAATTATAGAATCACTAGCAGCACTTGTTACAAATATTTATATATATTCATATTTAAAAATCTGAAAAATGAATTGGGTTGGGAAACTCACTCGTTCATTTAAAAGAGCAAATGTTGTAGAACATTATTAATCTATTAGCTCTTACTTTGCTATTACACTAAAAGTGTAGTGTGTTACAAAATTTGCAACAAAGTTATGATAATTTAATCAATAAATACAACAAATGAAAAAATATATCACGTTTATAAAAGATTATTGAATACTTTTAGCTCTCGTGATTATTCCAATTATATGGATAATACTGATGATAGTTTTTAGGGAACCAGTGAGTGGTGATTCTAAACAAGTTCACTGGCATCTTCCACTGAGTTATAACTTATGTTGAGATACTAAAATGATCCCTGATAGTGGGCAACATGGAATACTACACGGACATGATGATGATCAAATCCACGTTGAGTGAATTGTCGATATGGAAAATAGAAATGAAACACTTGGAGGATATTTTGATGCTGCAAATATTACCTTTAATGAAAATCAAATTTGAGAATATCAAAATGGAACGAGGTGTGAATGATCAGATAATCCTTGAAAATTAAGCGTGTTGGTCAATGGTGTTGAAAATACAGAGTATAGAAACTATATTTTGAATGAAAATGATACTGTAGAAATAAAGTTTCAATAATTATGAAGGTTTTAAAAATATTTTTAAGTTTATTTTACGCTTGGGTATTAACAATTTTTTTATTCATTGAAATAATTGTGGTGTATCAACAAGTTTGGGTAAGTCCTATGTTTATACTGTTTGTAGCTAATTTTATTATAGTAGTTGCTACTTGGATACTAGCAAAAATATTTCTCTTCAAAAACAGTGCTCTGCAAAGAGAACTTATATACACGAGTTCAAGTTTAGTATATATTTATATTTTCATGATTCTTGGTTTTTTTATTTCTCAAGAATATATCCTACGTTCTTTTGAAGCGGGGTCCAGAGTATGAGTCAGTGAAACTCAGTTATCTGGAAATCTGTGATTTTTATTTTTATCTCTTTGATTATTTATATCTCCACTTGTATATTTCGTTTCAAATATACAAGTGAAACAGTATTTAATAAAATTTAGAAAAATCCTTTGAATACTCGTTTTTGTTATTTTTCTGAGACATTTTATAGATTTTTTCCAAAGTCATTATCCAAATGGTGATGGTTTTGTTGATTATTTTATATATTTTAGAGGTCAAATTTGATATCCAGTCATTTGGAGTGGGGCTATTTGAGGACTTATAATTGTTTTATTAGGAATAACATCTAATAATATTTCTATGAAGTTAATTGGTTGAAAAACTTGGAAATTACTTCATAAACTCGTCTATCCAGCATATATTTTTACCGTACTACATGTATGGTTTCTAGCTCGAATTGATTGGTTTTATATATTATTGCCAGTATTAGTATTTGTACTGAGGTTTTATGTATTTTTAGAAAAGAGAAAGCAAAAAAAATATATTGAGAAACAAGAATAATATTATTTATAATATTAACTCTTTTCTTGATACATATGTACATCACTCTGAGGAAATGGAAAGTGTAGATTATTTTGATCAAACTCTTTTTTAATAGTCTCTCGCAATTCAAAGGATACTGCAAAGTAATCTTCGGTTTTACACCATACTCTGAGAGCAACTATTACTGCATTATCTCAGAGCTCTTTCACAACAACCTTTACAGGATGTGTTCCTTCGTCAATAATACACTTCATATTACTATGTGCTATTTCAGTGAGTACCTTTCTCCCTGTATCAATGTTGTCTGTATAGGCTATTCAAATATCCATATCTATTTGTCGTTCTTCTGTGAGAGAGTAATTTACAATACTTCATCAAATAGCGTCATTGTTTGGGATTATTATAATTCGAGTATCAACGGTTTGTAATTTTGTGCTAAATACCGTTATGTCAATAACACTCCCAGTATAATTATCTATTTCTACAATATCTCAAATTTTGTAAGGTCGAAATATGAGTATAACGATTCAACTTGCAAAATGACCTAGCGTTCCAGATAGAGCTCAACCAAGAGCAAAACCAGCAGCAGCAATTAGAGCGACAAAACTTGAAGTTTGTACTCAGAGTATTCAAATGACCGCAAGTATAACCAAGGCTCTCAGTATATACCTCAATAAATTTACGAGAAAATTTTCTACTGTAGGATCAAAACCTTGATTATTAAATATTTTTCTGAGTCACTGTGATATTCCGTGTGCTACTTTAAATCCTATCCAAAATACGAGAATAGCTCAGATTATTTTTGGAAGAATTGAGAGAGATGCACCAATAAGGAGTTCATAGTATGAATTAATATCGGTATAATCAAAACCTTCTAAACTAAAATTCATGTATTTGATATTTTATTAAATTAAAATTGTCTTTCCTGTAATTTTGTCTCATTTCTTAAAAAATCATTAGAAAATGGTCACATTTTTCAGAGAGTAATTTCACTTAATTTTCCATTAGAATCCCTATTTTGCACTTGTTGACCTAACCCACAGAGTCTAGAAAGCTCAACATCACTTGAGCTTTCTATAACTTTTGGAGTGTAAAGATTTATTTCTTCAACGGTCATATCAAAAGCCACAAGCATAATTTTATCAGTAGTCATTTTTTCAGAAGCTAGTATATCTTCTCAGAGTACTTCTATTTGATCATCAGAGAGATGTCCTGATATTAACTCGTACTTTTCTTCTGAAACTCCTCTGATAAGTAGTAAATTTGAAAGTATTTGAACCGCAGTTCTGGCAACTTGATTGGTCAATAATGTTTCACTTGAATTTTGATTCTCTGGAGTTTTGTTCATTACTATTTATTTATGAAAATATTACTTCTACTTTAACATGATTTATATAAAAGAGCTAATTTTTAATTTCGTAAACTTACATACAACATTCGAAACATTTTTTGGTGAAAATCTGCAAGGGCTTTGTGTTCGATGATGATACTAGTTTCAGTAGTGAAATCGATATATGCTATTTTGTTTCCATATAATGTAAGTGATACATTATCTGCGAAGTCGTCAAATTCTGGTGGAATAGTGATGAGCTCTCTCTCAAGACGTGGAAGTTTTTGCTTTGCTCCCGAATCTGACATGATAACATATCTCTCAAGTTGTTTTGCGTCTCTTTTACTACGATAATCTTTTGGGAGATATGAACTTGCAATAGCGACGTCTTTTTCAGAACTTACTCTATAAAATACTTCTCAAGCCTCAAGAGTATGTACTATATCAGAAAATACAGCAGCAACTCATTTTTTTCATTCTCTATATATCACTCTTGGTTTGTTGTCCTGAGTAGAAAATTGTTCAACGAGTTTTTCTATATTCGATTCTTGCTCAGCGTTTTGAGCACTATGAATATCTTGAATAGTGTGTGGATGAGCTGCTATATAGTTTTTTCTTTTCCCACGATTTACTTCAAGTACGAGACCTGATTCTAATAGATAGGGAAGTTGCCTATAGATCTCTACTCGATGCATATCTAGAAGTTTTGTTATATCTGCGATGCTTTTTTCTCCTTGCTCAAGCAATAAAAGATAAATCTTTGCTCCATGTTCTCCCACTCAAATAGCTTTCAGTATTCCGATATATTTATCCATATGACACACGAATGTTATAAATTAATATTATAAGTATATATAAGTCATAGAATTATAAAAATTATTATTGTATTTTTTCTTGTTACAGAAAAGTTATTTAAAAAAAACCTCGACTATCGAGGTTTTTTTCTTTCTGGTCGGATGTAGAGTTTTCCATAAGAACCCGTTTTTTTAAGTTCTGCCTTTGATTTTGGTGGAGCATATTTTTTAGCCTTCGCTGAGAGTTTTGGTCCATTATGTTTAATCACTTGGTCATGAAAAGAATCATCAATTATCACTTTGATATTTTGTCAGATATGTTTTTCTACTGCATCCAGATACGGTTTTTCTTGTTCGATACATATAGATATAGCCAGACCTGATTTTCAAGCTCTTGCAGTTCGTCCGATTCTATGAACATAGGTTTCTGGTTCTGCAGGGATATTATAATTTACGACACATGAGAGCTCTGCAACATCGAGTCCTCTTGAAGCGATATCAGTAGCAACGAGAACTTTTATATCTCAATTTTTAAGCGCAAGAAGAGCACTTTTTCTTCCATTTTGGGACTTGTTTTTTGAAATACTTTCACATTTTACTCCAGCAAGTTTTACAAATTTTTCTACATAATCTATATCATCTCGTGAGCGAACAAATATGATAATAGATTTAAGATCTTTTCTTTTTACGATTTGTTGGATTATTTTTTGTCGGTGACTCGCTTTTGCCATGTATACTTGTTGTTCTACTTTCGTAACAGTTGGAGTCTGAGCTTCAATGTGAAATCTCTTTGGATCTAGTAATAGTTCTCAGGCAAGTTCTCGAGTAGCCTTGGGCAAGGTTGCTGAAAAGAAGAGTGTTTGTCTTTTAGATGGAACTCTCTTGAGTATTTTTTTGATGTCTCAGAGAAATCATAGATCGAGCATTCTATCAGCTTCATCTATTACCAATATTTCTACGTAAGAGAGTTTTACTTTAGATTGACTGATAAGGTCTTCCAGTCTTCATGGGGTAGCAATGAGAATATCTACTCATTTTTCAATTGCTTTAATTTGATGAAAATCGTTTACTCCACCAAATATAACGGTTGATTTCATATTGGTATTAGTACAAAAATCTTTGATACTATCTCAAATTTGACCAGCAAGTTCTCGAGTTGGAGCAATGATCAGAGCTTCAATCTTTCTTTTAATCGGTCCATCAGGTAGATTACGAGCTTCTCGTGCTATATATAAGCGTTGAAGCATAGGGAGAGCAAAGGCGAGCGTTTTTCCACTTCACGTTTGAGCACTTGCTAAAATATCGTGCCCATGAATGGCAGGTGGAATCACAGCCTCTTGAACTGGAGTTGGGATTTTGAAAACCTGTTTATCAAGGGCTTTTGTCAAAGGGGGAATAAGTCACAGTTTTTCGAATGTCATATCTGATTGTTGGTTGAGAAATTTTTATAGGAGTATATTGCTAATTGCTCAGAAACAAATTTTATACCAACACTTCTTTAAATTTAAATGTTTTTCATGTCGGAATTTGTCATAATTCTTTCATTCGGTCTAGTTCTTGCTTGCCTGTTCGTACAATATTGTTATCTGGACTTAGATCTAAAGAGAGCTCTTTGGAGATGGTTTTTCTTACATCATCTCGCGTACCAATTATTGCTTTTATTATTTCTCATGCAGAGAGGAATCTCTCAGTCGAATCGATTATTATCCATGGTGCATGAGCAGAATCAGTATGTTCTAAAATTTGATGTTTGGCAAGTGTATATTGTCACCATTTTTCTTGCGCTTCTGCATCAACAGGTGATGACTTCCATCTTTTTCTCACTCATTCACGAGCCTTTAGTCTTTCTTTTTGAACTTTTTTTCAAATGGAAAGATATATTTTCAGAAAATCAAATCATTCATCTACAATACCTGCTTCAAAATTATTCACATATTGCATAAACCAATCATATTCTTCTTGTGTACAAAAACCCATTGCAGCCTCAACTCAAGCTCTATTATACCAAGATCTATCATAAAATTGGATACTTCATTTTTTAGGAAATGAAGAAGAAAATTTTTTAAACCAATTTTCTCATTTTCTTTCTTCTGGAGTCGGAATTCATTCAAATGCTGTTACTCAAAATTTTCTATTATTAAGCTGTTCGTTTACTTTCTTAATATTACTTCCTTTTCCAGCAGTATCACGTCCATCAAGTGTAACAATCACTCTTTGTTTTGTGTCTTGAAGTATTTCTGCCCAATAAGAAAGAGCCCCCTGGAATTCTCTGAGGTAATCTTTTTCTTCTCATTCTTCAAATCGTTTTACAATGAGCTCAATCATTGTTACATCCATTCAACTTTTTATGAGACTTTTTCTCAGTATATTTTGGTCATATGAGGGAGAAATATGATTTTGTTTGTTCATAGTTATATTTTGAATAATATTATTTTAATATAAAATAATATTATTATTTGTCAAAAAATATAATATAAAGTATTTGAACTTTAATGAATAAATTCTTTTGATTTTCTTACCTTTCTAAAATATAATGAACTTATTAATTTATAAATAGGAAATATGGAAATTACAAAAGACAATTTTGAAGCAGAAACTTCTAAAGATATGATTTTACTTGATTTCTGGGCTGAATGGTGTGGTCCTTGTCAAGCTATGATGCCAACACTTGCTGAACTTGAAAAATCTGGAACAAAGGTTTGAAAGATAAATGTGGACGAGCAACAAGAACTCGCTGCTCAGTTTAGAGTGATGAGTATCCCAACTTTTATTCTTTTCAAAGATGGAAAAGCAGTTGAACAAATTATAGGTGGACAGAGTCTTGAACAACTTCAAACAATTGTGAAAAAACACTCATAAAACATAAAAATATTTAATATATTCAATACAGGCCCCTTAAGGGGCCTTTTATGATGCCAAAAAGAAATGAAGTGTTTTCTTATACAAATCTCTTGCAATTGCTCAGTATTATGTATGAGTATTAAATTTTAAATAACTCCCTATGTTATATATCTTACTCATTCTCGCAGCTGCAATATTTTTCTCAGTTGAGAACCATATGCAAAATATGTCAGAAAAAAGAAAACAAATTCTTTTTCTTGAAAGATAAAAATTTAAATAATCTAATATTATATATCTAATTTTAACATTATGACTCACAAAATAATTACTCTTTGCATTACATTTTTTCTCCTTACACTTGGAATGAATTATTTATCAGCAAATGCAGAAGACAAATTTATCCAAGAAGTTGAATTATCTTCTGAATCTAACGATTTTGAATCGTATGTGAGTCAAAATGAGTTAGGAATGCTTGAAGTCACTCTTCTCACGAAATAATTTTCATACGAACTAAATAGATTTTTTATAAAAATCTATTTTTTTGTCACTTTTTTTTGAATCATTCGTTGTAATACATGTTATCTTATTTTTTGATTATTAATTTTATGAAAACTGTTGTTACGTCTGCAATTATAGCTTCGCTCCTTGCAGCTTCCAGTATATCGAGTTATGCAATATATGATCCAAGTAATCCAAACCCCTCTTCCACTTGAGAAAATGACATAATGATTATGTCAACTCAAATTGCTCCAATTTCGTATCAGGAATACAATACTCAAGAATCTTTTGAAAGATCTGAGGGTCATATTTGTGAGAGCGCGAGCGACTGAGTAAATACATTTATGATGAAAGAAGGAAAAGTATTTGCTGGGACAAAGATTGGATATCCAGAAAATTTTACTCCAACATGGAAATGTAATAGTTATATTTCAGATGAAATAATTTCTTGGAGTCAAAGTGATAAAAACGAATATAATACTCGTATTGACAGAGCAACTCCATCTGAAAAATGAAAAGTTGAATTTACAATTCAAAAAATTAACAAATTTTTAATGACGTATTCAACTTCTGGGAGAGATATAATGCTTGATAGAATACTAGAATTTATAGATACAAAAGTGTGAGATATTATTATGAATAATCCTCAAGATGTTGCTCTCCCTGATGATGTAACATCAATCTATACTATGCTACGATATTTACGATATGAATTAGTTCTTTCTAAATCAGATTCTCAAACACTTCCTAAAATTGGAAATGTTGCCCCTATTACTTATACGTGTGAAGACGGTGAAACTACTTTTAACGTATACGCAGCTGATTATATCATAGATGATATGGCATTTAATGTTGAAATAGATGAAATACACGTGAGTGATGGTGATTTTTTCCTTCCAAATTATGTTGCAACAAAAGTTGCATCAACAACTGGTGAAAAATATGTATGAAGAAATACAGAAACTAACGAAGCATATTCATTTGTACTACAATCTAACAAATTGACTGTTTACAAAGATAATATGAAGACTCATACTTGTTCAAAATAATTTTGGTATTATGTAAAAAAAGATTCTCACTTGAGTGAGAATCTTTTTTTTGTAGTATGGAGAAAAATATAGCGAGAAATATATGAGAAAATTAAATATTTGTACAGCATGAAAAAAATTTATAAAGACAAAATCCTGAATATTCCAGAAACAGATATGTTTGATAACACTTTTCTCTTTGAATATTTAGAGAATATTACTTCTTCTTCAGATAGAAAAATTATTTATATATCTGAATTACTTGAAGCAAGAAAAAATGCTGATATTTTACAAAACATATCACAAAAGCCAGCGATGTACTCTGAGGTCTATTCTCCAAAAGATGAACTTGAAATATTTACGAGTTTATTTGAGAAAGCACTGCGTGAAAATAAAAAAATTCACATCGTTTGAGTAACACTTGCAGAAGAAATCAAAATGCTCGAAGCGTATTATGAAAGTCTCTGATTTATGCGTGAGGATATAAATGCTTTTGATATAGATTTTTCTATTCCACTTGTTACGGTGAGCTGCATGATTGAAAATCTCATATGGAAGGGAAGTGATTACAAGGCTCAAAGAAGTAAGATATTTTTTAATCCACCTATTAGAGAAACTGGTCATAACAAGGCTCTTTTTAAATGAATTACTCGAGGGGTTATAGCCGGAATTGAACTTTGAGATTTTACATTAGAAAAACAAGATTATATTTCTATGTGTGTAAAAGAAGAAAAAATACTAGCTCTTTTTATGGGAAAAGTGCTGAAATATAACTTAGAAGATGCAGGATTAGTAGGAAATATAAAGGAACTTAGAATTGTATACTAGAAATTTGCCATTAAAATAATTTAAGTATAATCTACTTTTATTTTATAGTTAAATTGATCCTATATGCTCAGTCCAGCATACCAAGCACAACAAAGTTTTATTGAAAAAGATAAAGAAAAACAATTAATTTTAGAACATTTTGATTCCCTCGTATATCAAAGATCTTATGATAGAGATACATATACTGAGCACTACAGCGAACTCCAAGAGAAGATTAATAAAAGGCATGATTTATGAAAAAATATTGATCTTCTCTCTCAACTTTGACATCAAAACTTTAAAATAGACGTATCTCTCAGGAAAGAATCTCCGAAAAAAATTTTAGAGTGTTTAGAAATTATTGAATTTGGAGATGAATTTTACTGTCTTATTAAAGGGAATAAAATTAAAAGACTTTTAGAATTCAGAGATTTCGAAAAAGTTTCATATTCAAATGCTTTAACTCGAATTCTAAGTGCGCTCAAATAATTCTTCCCAAATAATATCCTCCCATTTTTTCATTTCTTCATACTCTGCGTCCTGTTCGTGATCAAAACCGATGATATGTAAAACGGAATGAATAACGAGTTTATAAAATTCTTTTTCTGTACCTAGTCAATATTCTATTCATTGAGAAACTATTTTTTCTTCACAAAATATGAGTTCTCCTGCAATATCCTCATCTCTAAGCCCAGAAAAATCTTCATAATAATGAAAGCTGAGAACATCCGTAGCTTTATCAATATGTCTATACGTCTTGTTCAAATTTTGTATACCAGAACTGTCTAAAAATATTATATTGAGTAGTCAATTTTGATTTGTCAAAATATGCTTAGAAATACCCTCTACTATCTCGTCAAGAGTATTTTGAGAATATGAAAATTGTGGTTTTTCTATGATATGAAGCGAAAACATGTAAAAAACTTGTAAGAAAGATAATAAATTTGAGTATAAAAAATTTGCTAATAAAGTCTAGCCGGAGTATAATACCAATGATTTCTGTTCTATAGGAGGCAGGTCCAATAATTTTTTTCTTACAACAAAAAATTTAACAGGAGGTGTTCTACACTAGCTGTCTAGGTGAGGGTTTACTCCTTCCGAAAGACTAAGGCTCTTCCGACAAAGTGTTTCACAAGAAATACAAAATCTTGGACTGACCATAGATACGGATACAAATTAAATATTATGTAAGAATCAGGCTTTCGAGTTTGATTTTTTTTTTTTGTAGGATATAATATCCATAAGAGATTTAAGTAAAATTATAAAAAAAATATGACAGCAATTATTTCAGAAGAACAAGTGAAAAAACTCAGAGAGGCTCATGTTGCAGTACCAGATGTGAATGAAACTTGCATATGATGTTCTGCGTGTGTTGCTATTGCACCAGATGTATTTGAGCTCAACGATGATGGACTGAGTGAAGTAGTATCAAGAGAGAACTATGAAGGTCTTGAAGTAGATGACGCTATTGCAGCGTGTCCTGTAGATGCTATTTCTTGGGTAGAATAATAATCGAAATAAAAAAATCTTCTTTTTAAAAGAAGATTTTTTTATTTACTCTTAAGCTTTGAGTATTCATACAGTCAGTTTATATACTCGTTAATAGTTATACTTAATATAAAATATACTATGAAAAATACTTATAAATATTACATTGCAGCTGCAATTGTCATAATATTGTGATTTTTGTGAGTGGTCGGTGCAAATTATATAAAGTATCAAAATGACTTGGAGAGCAAAGAATCAAATTTATCGAATACTCAGAATATTTGAGAAGCATATTTTGCAGGATGATGTTTTTGGTGTGTAGAATCAGGTTTTGAAAAATATAAAGATGAATGAGTCATTGATGTGGTGAGTTGATATGCAGGTGGAAATACAGTCAATCCCACATACAAAGAAGTTTGAACTTGAAATACAGGTCATCGAGAAGCTGTAAAAGTACTATATGATACATCTAAAATAAGCTATGAAGATTTATTGAAGATATTTTGGAGACTTGTAAATCCAACTGATAATGATGGGCAGTATGTTGATCGAGGATTTCCCTATACCACTGCTATATTTTATCAAACGAGTGAAGAAAAAGAGGCTGCTGAAGCATCAAAAAATCAACTCTCGTCATCTTGAAGATACGATTTAGAACTCGTTACTCCAATAATACCGTATTCAAATTTCTACGATGCGGAGGACTATCATCAAGATTTTTATATAAAGAGTCCACTTAGATATAATACTTACACAAACGCTTCTGGAAGAAAAGAGTATCTCAGTTCCATATGGTGAGATGATGTGCACTATGATATTGTAAAGTAAATTTTTATGCGTTTAGAGAGACTTGATATACTTAGATGAGTTGCTATAGTTATGATGGTTATCTTTCATATTCAATACAGCTTACAAAATTTATTTGGAGTAGATATTACTTTTATTCCAGATTTTTTTTGGTTTTATTTTGGTAAAATATCAGCATTACTATTTATTTCTATTGCCTGAATATCTTACTTTTTAGCTGAACGAAAGTATTGAGATGCAATATATAAAAAGTATTTCAAATATAGCTGAATATTGGCATTTTTTGCATTACTCATAAGTATTTGAACCTACTTTTTTATGCCAAGTCAGTTTATAGTTTTTTGAATACTACATTTTTTTGCACTGAGTTTTTTGATTCTTCCATATATTACAAAGCTTAAATGATGGACTTTTCCACTCGCAATAATCATTATTATTTATGGAGTATTTTTTATAAAAGTAGTAGATTCTCAATTTCTATTTCCTTTAGGATTTATGTATCCATGATTTAAATCAGCCGATTATTATCCATTTTTCCCATATTTCTGAGTAATGTTACTCTGATATTCTGGAGCTTTATTTCCTATGAAATATAACTATCTAGAAAAAATTTTAAAAAAGAAAAGTCCAAATTCAAAATTTGAATCTGGACTTATTTGGTCAGGGAAACATGCACTTATTATATATATCGTTCACCAACCAATTATATATATATTCATAGCAACAGTAAGTATGGTATTTCTGAAGTTTACGTTTTAGCTCAGACGTCATAATACAGAAATTCATTTGAAAATTTACTAAGTACCTTTTTTGTAGCTCGAAGATGTGCTTTAATTTCAGAATCAAAATCATCAATTATATCTAGCTTAGAGAGCTGTTCCAGATTTTCTGACATCTCTTTCAGTACAAATGGGCTCTCTTTAGCGTAGTGTCGTATTTGTGTGAGAGAGAGTTCAATAAGTTCTCAATAGGTAAGTTCTTGAAATATGATTCGCGGATTTTTCTTGTCATCCCAATGCACAATATTTGGCATTTTATATGTTGAAAGTTCTCATAGAAATGAAAATATTCGAGAGAGACTTGAGAGAGCTGTAAATGGATCATTTATTCCAGGACTCAGTGCTCGCACAGCAATTTCGACAAGTTGTTGGAGTGAAAACTTGATATCTCATAAAGGACTCCTCGTTTTAGAAATACTTATACAATTTGTCAGGGCTTGAAGTATATCTGGGTCCAACATTTTTTTCGCTGATATTTGAATGAGTGAACTTCAAAGAATACTAAAATCACCCGAGATTTTAAGGACTCGTAATAATATATCTTCATCACTGGCTATGCTCATGAGTTTCTCACGATCTATATGAGTAATATATCCTCAGGTTATAGCTACTATTTCACTTATATGTTTATACTTCGTTAGACTGATTTCAAAGCGCCCAAGTTCTATGTTTTCATCCATGGATGCTTCTTTAGAATCTTTTTTATTTTCCAACTTTTTAAGATTGAGAGAGAGCTCTTCATATATTTCTTTGAGTAAGGTATCTGCCTGAATCGACAGTGCAACATGGTGTATATAAAAAATAAGCAGAATAATATTTGCAAGCGCAGATATGAGAGCAACAAATATAGAAATATCTGGAAAAAAATCTATATAATTTTCACTTCTGATAATTCTGAGTGTGAGGAGGCAATAGGTAAAAGTAGCGAGATATGAGCCAAGTACAATTTGATTGAGTCTATTACTCATAAAGTTTTTAAGAATTCTGGACCCAAATTGACCTGAAGCAAGTGTAAGAGCTACGAGTGTTATTGAAAAAACAAGCCCAGCAAGAGATATCATTGAACTTGAAATAGTAGAAAGTATTTGCCTATAAGAATCAACGGATCATTCTAAAAAACTGAGATAGGGAATATTGATTCATAGTCCAGAACTTGAATCTAGGTACACTGTTAAAAAAGAAAGGACTCATCACGCAAATATGATAAGTATTGGAAGAAACCAAAAACTGGTAAAAAGAAATGCCTTAAGTTCTAATATTTTAGCTTTCATAATTTTTTTTAAAAATATTTACTTTCTATAATATGTGATAATCACATAATTAAAAACTTTTATATGTTCTAATAATTACTATAATAGATTAATAAATAAGTAATTTATATTTTTATTTTTATTTTCATGAATCAAAAATTTTGATTTACATTGGTAGAACTTATAGTTGTAATAACTATTATATGAATCCTTTCTACGGTATGATTTGTATCGTATTCAAACTATCTCACTTGAGCGAGAGACTCAAATAGGATTTCACAGGTCGTAAAAATTTCTGATTCACTACAAGTTTATTCAACAAATAAAAATCTCCCGATTCCTGATGATAGTGTGAATGTATTACTATCTTGAAGTGTTATTTGATATCAGTGATACCTTTGATCTGATGCCCTTGAAACTATAGATTATACAAATGGAGGAAAAGACCCAAAGGATGATTTATTTTTTACTTACTACGTTGATACATCTCGAAGAGGATTTCAATTATTAAGTTATTTTGAAGAAAATAGCAATCTCTCATCAAGTGTACAAAATATTACAAATGCTGTAGATTATTCCGATAGATTCTTGAAGTTATACTGAAAAAAACTTTGAATCGTAACTCAATGAGAATCAAATATTCCAATTCAGGAAATTAGTTCATTAGGATGACAATTAGATTTAGCTACGAGTACTATCAATTATACTCTCAATTTTTGAAATAACGACGTTTTCACTGCCAGCTGATATACGCTGTATGCTCTCACAAATGCTCGACTTTGAACTGACACTCCTGCTTGTGATGTTTGATTTATTGGTGTGCCAGGAAATAAGGAATTTAACACATCGTGATTTTGTGTCGCTCAGTTTGAAATGAGTTATGCTGATGCTGATACTCCCAACTCTGTAAAATCAAATTCAGGTTCTAACTCCGTAGCATATATACCTTGAAAAAAACTCGTATCAAAGTCTTGAAAATATCCGATAGCTGATATTAGTCAAGAGAGCGCTATACGAGCATGTAAAACACTTTGAACATGATATCATCTCATAAATGATAATGAATGGATGACTATTGCTAGAAATATAGAATCTGTGTGAACCAATTGGTCCAGCTGAAAAGTAGGTCAATGATTTATTTACAATGGAGTCTCAGATGATCTGACGACTTGATGTGGTATAACAGGGTGAGTCACTGAACCACGAGTCAGAGGGACAAGGACAGGTAAGATTGCAAATGAACTCTGTAATTCTCGTAAATCACATAGCTTATCTAATGGAAAAACTGTATGGGATATGGCTTGAAACCTATGGGAAGAAGTAAACAAGGATTCAAGTGTTGAAGGAACTAATTTTAATTTGTGACAAACTGTAATGGCTGGTACATCACCTTCAACAAGTTTTGATACAGATGGAATATATGATACTGCAGATATGAAAAAGTATGGATCAGCGTTTCTCTATGGAACTGCAAATGGTATGTGAACCGTATACAGGTGAGACTGAATAGCATGAAACAGATTTATGAGATGAGCAACGGCTTCCGATAGGACTTTTACTTGAATATATTCAATAGACTTTGATAGATATACAGCCCTTGATTCCTATAATGATTCTCAAGGATTTGTATGATTTAGATGTGCCCAATATAAATAAAGTAAAAAAGAAAAAAGACTCCTGAGTGAGAGTCTTTTTTTTATATATTTATTTATAGAACTACTCAGCTCATAAGTTAGCTTCCATTCTACGCATTATTTCTTTATTAATAGAGTTATCATCGTGTTCTATCATAGAAAAAAGCGTATCTTGATTGAGTACTATTGTATTTACTGGACTTTTTGAGATGATAGTAGCACTTCTCTCTTCTTCATTGAGCAGTGCTATTTCTCAAAATATATCTCCCGCAGAGAGGTGAGCACTCATTTCTCAATGAATAAATACTTCTACTTCTCCTGATTCTATAATATACCCATTTCCATCTGGTATATCTCATTGTTCCATAATTATTTCTCAGGCAGCAAATGATGTACGTTCTGAATTATTAATTATTTCTTGAACTACTTCGTCAGTGATGCCATCAAATATTTTCAATTTTTTTGTATTTTTAAATAAGTCCATTGTGTGTGTTTTTGAGATAGGAAAATAAACATTAGTTCTAGCATACTACATAATCTTAAATCGTTCAAATTTTGCATCTCTTTTTTTTATATGCTAAAATAAATAACATATATATAAATAATATTATTTACTTGAGCCAAGTATTATTACATCAGGTTTTACTGTTTCTTCTCTCACCGAGTATGATATGAGTGTATACAACTTTTATTTTACTGATAATTATTTGTTTCGTATTATCATATTCTCCACAATCTAAAATAAGTATTACTCTAGAACTTATTTTTGAAAAAGGCTATATTTTTTTTGAGGAAATCGTAGGAAAAGAGTCTAAAAAAATACTTCCTTATATTGTAAGCTTGTTTTTTTTGCTGCTTATTATCAATCTTTTAGGAGTAGTGTCAGATTTTATAGCTCCTATTTTAGGATTTTCCCCTGAGTGAGAATTTGTTCTCAGTCAATATTTTCAGACTCCAAGTGCTGACTTGAGTTTTAATCTCGCAGTTGCACTGGTGAGTATGATTCTTTTATTATGAGTTCAGTTTTCACATTTTGGTTTCAAAAAAGCTATATATAGTTATGTGCCTATATTTGGGAAATGATACCTATCTTATACAGCTGGCAAAAAAAATGCAAAAATGTATCTTATATTCTATCCACTTGTAAAATTCTTTGATATTGTATTATCACTTTTTCTTTCTTTTTTAGATATCGTTGGTCTCTTTGCAAAAGTAGTATCACTTTCATTTCGTCTCTTTGGAAATATAGCTTCTGGATGAGTATTACTGATACTCCTATTTTGAGCGCTCAATGATTTCACTCAAAAAATAAGTACATTTATGGGAGGAATAAATTTTCCTGTCATTTTTCCCCTGATTCTCTACGCACAAAGTACATTGGTAGCTTGTATACAAGCAATGGTGTTTGCACTATTGGTAGCTATATTTATACGAGTAAGTCAGTTAGAGGCAAGTCAGTAATTTTGTGCTCAATAAAGAGATATGTTACTCTATTATTATAGTTATTAAAATAAAAATATGGATATTTCAGCTATGTCAATGTGAGCAGCACTTGCTGTTTGACTATCTGGTCTCGGAGTTGCACTGGGGGAAGCAGCACTCGCACGAACTTCACTTGAAATGATGGGGAAGTCACCGAGACTCTCTGGAACGATGATGATTTTTACAGTACTTGGTATCGCGCTCGTAGAAACTGCAGTTATCTATGGTCTCGTTGTAGCATTTTCAATTATTGGATCAACAGCCTGAGATGCAAATCTTATTGGTGCTGGACTCGTAATTGGTCTTACTGGTTTTGGAGCTGGTCTTTGAGAGGGGATGCTTCTAGCAAAAGCTCTTGAAGCAGTAAATAGAAATCCTGAAAATAAAAATCAGATACTTCAATATATGGTATTATTTGCAGCATTGGTAGAAACTTCTGCTATTTACGGACTCACAGTTGCACTTAAACTTATAGGATAAATATACATTTCAAATGCCAGATATAGATATCTACATCGTCCTTGCTCAGATAATAAATTTTGGGATACTTCTTGCAGTATTTCATTATTTTATTGGGAAAAAACTTACACAAAATATTGAGCAAAGAAAAATACAGCTTGAAAAACTCAGAACAGCAGAGGAACACTATGAGCAAAAAATGTCACTTGCGAGACAACATAAACAAGAACTACTTGATGGAGCGAGAAAAACGACTGCAGAACTTATGCGTGAATCAGAGATAATAGTAGACCAAAAAGCTAAAAATATCATCTCTATCGCACATAAACAAGCACTCAGTATTTTAGAGTGATGAAAACGCGAAGTAGAAAAAGAGCGAAGGAGTATGCTCGTGCAAATGAAATCTCATATTCTCGATGTATCTCTGAAACTCAATGAAAAGATGTTTGGAAAAAATGAGGCCAACAGAGAATATATCTCTGAAGAAATTAAAAAAATGAATACTTAAAATTAGACATTATATATTCTTATATACAATAGACTTAAAATTATTTTTTGAGTCTATTTTTTATGCTCTGAGTCCTGTTAAAAATCAACATCATAATTTTGGGTAATTTACTTGCTTTTTATCTTATTTGACTTATACTCGACGCGCTTTTTGGCACTGGCAACCTTATGAGACTCATAAGTATCTGTTTTTCTCTCCCTGTTTTGGGCTTGATAATGTACTTCAAAGCATGAAAATTATTACAAGATATACAAACAATTTCACCTATCAATGACAACAGAGAATCAAACAAATAACTCATATGACATTACTGATGCAGAACTTCATGATGCAACAGGAACTGAGCATGCAGAAGGACCACATATACCCCTTATTCAAGGAGAGCAGGTATATGGACCAATCTCAAATACGAGTATAACAACGTTTATATTCCTTCTTATTGTTATTGTTGTTTCTCTCCTAGCTAATAAAGCACTTAAAACAAATAAGGATTCAAAACTTAAAACATTTTTTCTTCACTTTGTAAAATTCTTTGATGATCAGATGAGAGAATCATTTTCTACAAAAAAAGAATCTCGTAAATATTATGCACTTATAGTTGGGATGTTCTCAATTATTCTCTTCGGGAATCTCTTTGGACTTATTATAGATTGGTTTGGTATGTCAGTGACACCAACACTTCTCACGTATATGAGACCTATGCACAGTGATCTCAATACTACTCTTGTTCTCTCGCTTATTACAGTGGTACTCATGCTCGTGATTCAGGTTCGTTCTCAAGGGGCTGTTGGAATGACGAAGTCATATCTTTGGAATTTTAAATGAGATAATATTGGAATGAAGCTCATTAATGTATTTGTAGGTTGGTTGCATTTCCTTGGACTTCCTGCAACTCTTGCATCACTCTCACTGAGACTCTTTGGGAATATATTTGCAGGTATTGTGCTTATTTGAGTTATAAGTTATCTTATGGCTTCAGCAACAAGTGTGTTTTTTGAAGCTGGGAGATTGCTTGCTATACCATTTTGGTTCTTTGAGGTATTCGTTGCGCTTATACAAGCAATTGTATTTGCATTTCTGATGATAGCATACTTTAAGCAATCAGCGGAACACCACTAAAAATTAAGGTATTCATTTTCTTAAATATATTTTGAGAGAATGCCATTTTAATTTTTATTATAATTGAACTATGGAAACAGAAGGAATGAAAATGTTAGCTATGGCTTTAGCTATTGGTCTTGGATCATTTGGTCCTGCAATCGGTATTGGTCTAATCGGGAAAGGAGCACTTGAAGCTCTTGGAAGAAACCCTGAAGCTTCAGGAAAAATCCAATCACTTGCAATTCTCGCTATTGCCTTTGCAGAAGCAGTTGCAATCTACGCTCTTGTAATTGCATTTATTATCGGTTTCGTACTATAATAGAACAAACAGAGACTTTATAGACTTAGAACCTATTTAATATATGGCTACTCCAGCAGAAAATACATGACTTACTAATTTACAGTTTGTAACGGTAGAGACTTTTGTGATTCAATTTATCATCATCCTTATTGTTTTATGGGTGTTAAATAAATTTGTATTCCGTCCGTATCTTGCATATCTTGATGAATGGGAAGCAAAACAAAAAAAAGTTCAAGAAGACTACAACAATGCTGAGTCTATTCTTGAAGAAAAGAGAAAACAAGGAGATGAACTTCTCGAAAAAGCACGTTTTAAATGAAATAGTGTTATTGAGGAAGCTGAGTCACTTGCAAAGAGTAAAAAGGATGCAATTTTACTTGAGGCTCAAACACAAGCTCAAGAATCAATTACGCTTGCTCATTCTCAAATCGAAAAAGAGAGACAATCTATGTTGTCTCAAATTAAGAAAAATGTGGTAGATATGACCTTGAGACTCAATGAGAAACTTTTTAAAGACTCAAAAGTGTCAAAAGACTTTATCGAAAAAAATATAGATTCTCTCTAAAAAATACTTCTCAATGAAAAATATAGACGCACTTAGCTTGCCTGAAATGAAAGTTCTCCTATGAAACCTAAAAACCTACTCAGATATGAGTAAGAAACTAGGTCATCGAGGAAGAGATTTATTCCAAAGACAAATAACTGGATCAAAGAATTTTGTAGTTGAATATTTTCCAGCATTTGGGGAAGATGCTGCTTGGGAACAAGCTCAAGTAGTATTTAAAAAAAGTTTCAATTCGTCTCCTAAAAGAGAGGAAGTTCAATTTGAAGCAAAAGAATCTATGAAAGGAGGTATGAAAGTTTTTGTGGATGACAATATGGTAGATATCAGTTTCACAAAGGTTGAAAGACTCTTACAAAAATAAAAATTCAAAGCGTATTTTCCTTACGCACAATATTCTCACTTTTGGGATTCTTGTGTGTGAGGAAAATAGATAAACATTATACTTTAATCTAAAAAAATATATGTCAAACGATGTATTGCAGTCAATTATTTCAGAAATTGAGACAAAAATAGACTCTACAAATCTGAATCCAGAAATCGAAAATGTCGGTGAAGTATTTTATCTTTGAGATGGTGTTGCTAAGGTTTCAGGCCTCGCAAAAGCATCATACAATGAAGTTCTAGAATTCGAAAGTGGAGCAATCTGAGTAGCTCTCAATCTTGAGGATCATTACGTTTGAGTTGTTGTTCTTTCTGGTTTTCAAAAAATAAAAGAAGGTGAAACAGTTAAAACAAGTGGAAAAACTCTTGAAGTACCTGTTGGTCCAGAAATGATTGGTCGAGTAGTTGATGCACTTGGTCGTCCTATTGATGGTCTCGGAGAAGTAAAAGCGAAAGAAATGTACCCAGTTGAGAGACAAGCAGAATGAGTAATGGCTCGAAAATCAGTTCACGAACCTATGGAAACAGGTATCAAGGCTATTGACGCGCTTGTGCCTATTGGTCGAGGTCAAAGAGAGCTTATTATCGGTGACAGACAAGTTGGGAAAACTCAAGTTGCAATTGATACTATCCTCAATCAAAAAGGACAAGGAATTACATGTGTGTATGTTGCTATCGGTCAAAAAGAAGGGAAGGTTTCACGAATCGTTGAAAATCTTCGAAAAGCTGGAGCGATGGATTATACAATCGTAGTTTCTGCATGAGCTTCTGAACCAGCTGCTATGCAATATCTTGCTCCGTATACTGGGTGCGCGATGGCTGAGTATTTCATGTTCAATGGAAAGCATTCTCTTATTATCTATGATGACCTTTCAAAACAAGCAGTAGCTTATAGAGAAATGTCTCTTCTTCTTAGACGTCCACCAGGTCGAGAAGCTTATCCTGGTGATGTATTCTTTCTTCACTCTAGACTTCTAGAACGATCAGCAAAACTTAACGATGAACTAGGAGGTGGTTCTATGACTGCTCTCCCAATTATTGAAACACAAGCAGGTGATGTATCAGCGTATATTCCTACCAATGTAATCTCTATTACTGATGGGCAGATATTTCTTGATACCAATCTCTTCAACTCATGACAAAAACCGGCTATCTCAGTTGGTCTCTCTGTTTCTCGAGTTTGAGGATCAGCTCAAATGAAAGCTATGAAGAAAAACTCAGGGACTCTCAAACTTGACCTTGCTCAATACCGAGAACTTGCAGCATTTTCTCAATTTGCTTCAGATCTTGATGAAGCAACTCGAAAACAACTTGATAGAGGGGCAAGAATGATGGAGTTACTCAAACAAGGACTCAATGCTCCTGTTCCAGTTCCTAAACAAGTTGCAGCTCTCTATGCTGGTTGAAAAGGATTCCTTGATACTATTCCAGTAGAAAAAGTACTGAAGTTTGAAGCTGATTTACATGCTTCACTTGATGAGGAAAAAACTGTACTTAAGGCAATTACGGACGAAAAAAATATATCAGAAGACACGGAAGCAAAACTTATTAAAATCATTGAAAAAGTAGTAGAACTTAATAAATAAAAACTATCTCATCTTATGTCAAACGCTAAAGAGATAAAACGTAAAATCGGAAGTATTCAAAATACTGCTAAAATCACGAAAGCGATGGAGCTTATTTCAACAGTAAAGATGAAAAAAGCTCAAGAACTCGCTCTTTCTAAGAAAGATTTCGTGCTTGAGATGTTGAAAATTTTTGGAAGAATTGAAGAATTTCTCCATGATTTTCCATATTTTTCAAAATTTGAAAGTAAAAAAACTCTCGCAATAGTTATTACTTCAAACAAAGGACTTTGTGGTGGGTACAATGTAAATGTACTGAAGAAAGTAAATGAGTACGTCAAAGAAAATCCTGATCAAAATCTTGAGTATATAACGCTTGGGAAAAAAGCCTCAGCTTTTGTTGCACGAACTGGGAACACACTTCTTGCAGACTTTTCTCCAGAATTTACAGATAATATTGATCCACTTTTTATTAAATCAGTGACTCGACTCATTTATGAAAAATACTTGAGTGGGGAATACGGAAAAGTAGTTATATTTTATAACTATTATGTAAACTCTATAAAGCAAGTACCAATAGCACGAGAGTTTCTTCCTATTGATGATGCAGCCGTAAAAAAATATCTAGAAGATGTAGTAAATGATCCAGAAGCACTGAGAGAAATAGAACATGACGTTACAGACTATATCATAGAACCATCAATGGAAGCTATTGCGATGGACGTGATTCCAATGATACTTGATATGATGTTTTATGATATTGTTCTCGAATCAAAGGCATCAGAACATTCAGCTCGAATGGTTGCCATGAAGGCTGCAAAAGATAACTCTAAAAAAATCGCTGACATGCTTACACTTGCTTACAACAAAGCAAGACAAGGACTTATTACTCGGGAAGTATCAGAAATTGTAGCTTGAGTGGAGGCACTTAAAGATACCTAGATTGACAAAATTATGAAACAGAGTAGAGTTTAAAAAGTTTAATTTTTAAATATCAAATGATGAGAGATTTACCCCTAGTAGTGAAAATAATCATAAATATTGTATTATACATACTCTATGTGCTTGTTATTTCAGTTATTTTTTCTATCATATTTCCTCTTGTGATTTCAGTATTTTGAGGAACGGTTCCTGATCCAAGTCTTCCTGAAAATGTTGAACTTTTTAATAAAATTCAATACTTTATACTCCTCCTCGTTCTCGTAGTATCACTCATTTGAAGAAAATACTTCTACATTGGACTTAGTAAAAAAGAATCTGACGTAGTGGTCGTTCAGGCAAAAGTTAAAAAAACAAAAGATTCTTCATCAGTTTTAGATGAAGACGAAGATGAAGATATAAAAATATATGTAGATAAAGAGATTAAATAATCTCAGGATTTCTTCAAATCCTCAAGTAAAAGAAAAATTTCTTTTGTTTGAACGTTTGAACAAAGCAATGTACATACGAATTCCCAAGTTCGTATCAGTAATTCTGGAGAAACTACCAATCATTGTAGCCAGAATACTACATAACATTCTTCCGAAAAAAACAAGATAAAATTTTTAGAATCTAAACAAAAATATTCATTATGAATACAGGTGTAATTACAAAAATAATCGGAGTCGTAATCGATGTTAAATTTGACTGAGGATTTGTTCCAGCAATTTACGATGCTCTTGAAGTGAAGGGACATAGCTCAAGACTCGTTCTAGAAGTACAACAACAACTTGGTGACGGTGTTGTGCGAACTATCTCTATGGGTTCAGTTGAAGGACTCCAAAGAGGACTTGAAGTCGAAGCAACTGGGAGAGCTATAACAGTTCCAGTTGGAGAACAAGTTCTTTGAAGAATGTTTAATGTACTGGGTGATCCTATCGATCATATGGAAGCTCCTAAAACAGAGTTTACAGATCCAATTCACAGATCAGCTCCAAAGTTTGCTGACCTTTCAAATCAAGCTGAGGTGTTTGAAACTGGAATCAAGGTTATTGACCTTATTGCTCCTATGCTTAAATGAGGAAAGGTAGGACTCTTTGGAGGTGCATGAGTAGGGAAAACAGTTATTATCCAAGAGCTTATCAATAATATCGCTCAAGGTCATGGAGGGTACTCAGTATTTGCCTGAGTAGGGGAACGAACTCGAGAATGAAATGACTTATACCATGAAATGAAAGAAGCAGGAGTACTTGCAAAAACTGCGATGGTATTTGGTCAAATGAACGAAGCTCCAGGACCAAGAGCAAGAGTAGCTCTTACAGGTCTTACTATGGCTGAGCATTTCAGAGATAGAGAAAAAAAGGATGTTCTATTTTTCGTAGATAATATATTCAGATTTACGCAAGCAGGTTCAGAAATTTCAGCACTTCTCGGTCGAATACCTTCAGCAGTAGGGTATCAACCAACTCTTGCTACAGATATGGGAGCGCTTCAAGAAAGAATTACATCAACAAAAGATGGTTCTATTACTTCAGTTCAAGCAGTATATGTTCCAGCTGATGATCTCACAGATCCAGCTCCTGCTACTACATTTTCGCATTTAGATTCTACTGTTGTACTCAATCGTTCTATTGCTGAACTTGGTATCTACCCAGCCGTTGATCCACTTGATAGTACTTCTACAGTACTTGATCCAAATGTTGTAGGTCAAGAACATTACGATGTTGCTCGAAATGTACAAAAAATACTTCAAAAATATAAAGAACTTCAAGATATTATTGCCATTCTTGGTATGGATGAACTCTCTGAAGAAGATAAAAGAACAGTTTGAAGAGCAAGAAGAATTCAAAAATTTCTTTCTCAACCATTTTTCGTAGCTGAACAATTTACTGGAACTCCAGGAGTATATGCTAAACTCTCTGATACTATTACAGGGTTTAAGAAAATTATAGATGGTGAAATGGATCACATACCAGAAAGTTTCTTTATGTATAAAGAATCAAGTGATGCAGTTATGAACGCATTTGAAGCAAGTAAAAAATAATTCATACCCAAATCAAACTTATGAAATTAAAAGTCCTTTCATTTTCTGGAGAGAGTTTCTCACATGATACTGTACTTTCTGTCACAATTATGACGAAATCTTGAGAGATAACAGTTCTTAATAGACATAGTCCTATGATAGCATCTATAGAACCATGTGTCTTATATACAGTTTTTAAAGATGAAAACGGTATGAGTCAACGAGAAGACTTTGCTGTAGGTTCTGGAGTAATCGAGGTTCACAATTCAAGTGTGAAAATCATGGCAGATATGCTCATTGATGTTGAAGAAGTAGATCTTGATCAAGCTGAAATTGCAAAACAAAGAGCTATCGAACTGATGGAAAAATATAAACATTCAAAAGATCAAGTTGATATGGAGAAATTTATCGAAGCAGAAGATATGCTCCTTAAATCTATCGCTCAATTGAAATTATACGATTTAAAACGTTAATATTATTTAGTCAATCTCATCCACTTGCAAGAAGCTTCTTAATCCTTATAAATATACATATTATTTATAAGGATTTTTTATGTTTAAACTTACAAAGCAAGCCTTTACACTCGTAGAATTAATTGTCGTGATAACGATTCTTGCGATTCTTGGAACCATAGGTTTCATATCTCTGCAATGATACTCTCTGAGCGCTCGAGAATCTACTCGTATAAGTGATCTGGCTACTATTCAACGGGCATTAGAATTTTTTCAAACAACAGAATGATATTACCCTGAACCTACAGATTTTATTGAAGTCACATATTCATGATCACTTGCATGGAAACAATGAATATTTTGAGACGATACGAGAAATACAGTTCAAAGGATTTCAGAAACTCCAACAGATCCTCTTCTTAATTCTCCTTATGCCTATTCAACAACTAATACGCGTCAAGAATACGAACTCTGAGCTATTAGTGAGAGTCCATTCTCTGCCTATAATATTGGAATTAATAAAGCGAATGCTGCAAACACTTTTTTTGTAAATGTTGTATGAAATTATAATAGAGAAATTGTAGCTGTGGAACAATCAGAATTTGTCTATATATTGTGAGTTCCTACTATTATAACGAGTGAAATAAATGATGTCACAATAGAGCAAATATACACCAATCAAAGTTTTTCAATCAAAAATTCTAAAAGTCTCCCTTGAAATTTTGAAAATATACTTCCAGAAGGCCAAACTCTCAAAGATGGAAATAGCTTCACTCCTTGAGTTGTTGTAGGGACGACCGCACCATTACTGTTTGGTGGACCACTTCAGGCACTTTCAAATTCAAATACGAAACAAATTTTATGAGAAAATATCGTTTCGTATTATACAAACTCTAATATAGGACAACAACGTACGTATGATTCTATTAGAAATACTATAGCATGAAAAGAAGTGCAGCTTGTAGAAAGAATCTTACTTCATAACAAATCAGGAATAGATACTCAGTGACTTATTGCTAACTCAGCTACTCCTTCAGAGACTGTAAGCCCTCCAGTAGTAGATACAGAATGTTTTAACCCAAGTAATATCTGAATCGTTGGTACATGGGACGGATGTAATGGACTTTTAATTGTAGATAGATCATTACTCAATCAAGTTGTAGCCTATGATACAAACAATACGAATCCAGCAGTCGTAGTGTGAGGTACAACTTTTCGAACTTTTCTTCCAAACTGAGTCTTTACTGGTCAAATTACAGATTTTTCAAAAGTGTTTCAATCAAATCTTACTTTTAATAATGATATTTCGTATTGGAATACCTCAAGTTGAGTAAATTTTGAATTTATGTTTGATGGTGCTAAAGCCTTTAATCAAAATATTTGAAGTTGGAAAATGAATAATGCTACTTCTCTCCTAGCTATGTTTCGAGGTGCAAGTGTATTTAACCAAAATTTAAATTCTTGGAATATTTCCAATGTATATAGAATTTGAAGTATGTTTGCTGGAGCTTCAGTATTTAATGAACCACTTAATAACTGGGACACTGTATCTTTTTCATGAAGTTCGGCTGTTAATTATACCTTTGATAATGCCACAAAGTTTAATCAACCCTTGAGTAATTGGAAAATGCAAAATGTAACCAGTCTTTTTGGAACTTTTAAATGACCAAGTGATTTTAATCAAGATATTTCATGATGGAATACTTCAAATATCACTAACATGTGAGCGACTTTTAGGAATAATCAAAGCTTTGTTCAAAACCTCTCAACTTGGTGTGTTACTAAAGTTGCTATTAAACCTTCTAACTTTGATGAAAATACTCATTCTTGATTTTTGAATAATGCGTCCATTCAACCTCAATGGGGAACTTGCCCGTAAATGAAAACTGAGATTATTCTCAGTTTTTTTATTGTAAGAAAATTGTATTTACTATGCTGTTATATATTTGACAAATAATATAAGTTAGTATAGTAGAAATATAATATATCTTGTATTCAAGTTTATGAAAAAAATATTTTTGATTTTTTTACTTACATTTTTGTTTCTGACCCAAGTACAGGCAGGACTTTTTGAATATCATGTAACTGGAAAAAGTGCTTGAGTTTCTCGCTCTCTAGCACCTGACATTGAATCTCTTGAAGTACAAGCGAGTTATACCTATAATCTTAGAAAAACTGGGTGATATCTCAATACCTCTTCACCTTATAGCAAGACAAACACCTATACTAGGAAGTATAATAGAGCATCTAAAAACGTGTTTGCAAATGATTACTATAAATCTCAGTGAAACAGGATGTATTCAGCAGCAGAAAACACACGAAGGAACAATGATACTAGATTATGTTACAGTAATTCTCAATATCAGGAATATAGTAACCAAGACAGCTATTACCCTAAAAATTGCTCCGGTTTTACAAAAACAAATTACACTACTCAGCCATCATGGGTGAATCCAGATTTACCAATTATTAAAAATTGAAGAATATATATAAAATAATAATTATGAAAAAAATAATACATATCGCTCTTATTGGAATGTTGCTTACTCAATCGTATATGGTTCACGCGGTTGTAAACTATGACTCTATCCCTCCACAAAACGATTATAATATTGATTATAATAACTTTCAGGAGTCAGAGTACAACATTGATTACAATAATTTTAAAAGTGCTGGATACAACATTGATTATGATCAATTTCAAAAATCTAAATATAACGTTGATTATAATAATTCACAGAAAGCTGCTCAAAATAATATTGATTACAATAACTTCAACTCTAACGGTTCAAAGATAGATTATGATAATTTTCAAAAATCTAAATATGATATCGATTATGATAATTTTAAAGAATCAGGTTATAATATTAACTATGATGATTTTCAAAAGAGTAAAAATAACATCGACTACAATAAATTCCAAGGCAGTGAATACGACATCGACTACGATAAATTCCAAGGCAGCGAATACGACATCGACTACGATAAATTCCAAGGCAGCGAATACGACATCGAC